>OBXY01000006.1_pt1 | contig 126592 bp, 113 predicted proteins | sample 1476701 | NCBI WGS metagenome assembly OBXY01 (sample SAMEA2580187, study PRJEB22360) | human gut metagenome | biome: human gut; feature: human-associated habitat; material: faeces | place: Denmark | collected 2008/2010 | reverse complement strand
TAAATGTAAATAAAATTCTTATTAATTTCAATACAATTCAGAATATTTTATTTAATAACTTCACATATCATTCTTTTTAAAAAGATATTTGAATAATTAAAAACACACCAATTCCAATAAGGAACTGATGTGTTTGTGAAGGGTGTGTAGTGTTATGAGTTTATTTCTTTTTATAATGTAACTGGGATCTTCCCTTTGAAATTGACGTAACGGTAGGCTTTTTTGACCGCTTCATCGTCGGGTGGTTCAACATTTTCTAATTGATATGGGATGCCTAAATTTTTCCACTTATGCACGCCGAGTTGGTGATAGGGTAAGATTTCAAATTTCTCAACATTATCTAGAGAATTAATAAATTCTCCAAGTTGGATGAGATCCTCTTTATCATCTGAGATACCTGGTACTAGGACGTGACGAATCCAAACAGGTTGTTTCATATCTGACAATTTACGGGCAAATTTGAGTATATGTGTATTGGGTTTGCCTGTTAATTTAATATGTTTTTCATTATTAATATGTTTGATGTCTAATAATATAAGATCTGTATGTTTCTGTAGTTCATCAAAGTGTCGATTAAACGCTGGTGTATCATTGACGCATCCTGCAGAGGTATCAAGACATGTATGCACACCATTTGCTTGTAGTTCTTTGAATAACGCTTCTAGAAATGGCATTTGTAGTAATGGCTCGCCACCACTTACGGTCACGCCACCACCAGATGCATCAAAGTAAGGTTGATACGGTAATATTTCATTAACCATTTCATCTACAGTAACTTCTCTAGATGGTTCATTGATTTTCCAAGTGTCTGGATTATGACAATATAAACATCTTAATAAGCAACCTTGTGTAAATAATATATATCTAATACCTGGTCCATCGACTGTGCCCATACTTTCGACGGAGTGTAAGTGTCCTTTAAGCATTTTGCTCCCACCTTATTTTCTACATTTGTTCGTGGAATGTACGTGAAATGACATCCAATTGTTGTTCGCGAGTTAATTTAATGAAGTTAACTGCATAACCAGATACACGGATTGTTAATTGTGGATACTCTTCTGGATGTTCCATTGCATCTAATAATGTTTCTCTGTTAAATACATTGATATTTAAGTGATGACCATGTTGCATTGCATAGCCGTCTAACATGCTTGTTAAGTTTTTATTCTGAGCGTCTTCTTCTTTACCTAATGATTTTGGTACGATACTAAATGTATTTGAAATACCATCTTTACAGCAGTCATAAGGAATTTTAGCAACAGAACTTAATGAAGATAATGCACCTTTTTGGTCTCGACCATGCATTGGGTTTGCACCTGGTGCAAATGGTTCGCCGGCTTTACGACCGTCTGGTGTGTTACCTGTTTTCTTACCGTAAACAACGTTTGATTTAATTGTTAATACACTCATTGTATGTTCTGAGTCACGGTATGTTTTATGGCTACGTAATTTTGTCATGAAGCGTTCAACTAAGTCGACTGCGATATCATCCACACGGCTATCATTATTACCATATTTAGGGAAGTCGCCTTCGATTTCGAAGTCTGTAACTAGACCTTCTTCATTACGGATAGGTTTTACTTGTGCATATTTGATTGCTGATAAAGAGTCAGCTGCTACTGATAATCCCGCAATACCTGTTGCCATCGTACGAATAATATTTGTATCATGTAACGCCATTTCAATACGTTCATAACTATATTTATCGTGCATGTAATGAATGATATTTAATGAATTAATGTATACACCTGCAAGCCAGTCCATCATTTTTTCAAATTTCTCAAATACGTCATCATAATCTAATACGTCTGAATGGATACCTTCATAACTTGGACCTACTTGTTTGCCAGATTTTTCATCTTTACCACCATTGATAGCATATAGTAATGTTTTAGCTAAGTTAGCACGAGCACCGAAGAATTGCATTTGCTTACCGATTTTCATTGCTGATACACAACATGCGATACCATAGTCATCACCATAGCTTTCACGCATTAAATCGTCGTTTTCATATTGAATTGAGCTTGTTTTAATACTCATTTTTGCACAATAAATTTTGAAGTTTTCAGGCAATCTTACTGACCAAAGCACAGTTAAGTTTGGTTCAGGTGCTGGACCTAGGTTATCTAATGAATGTAAGAAACGGAATGAGTTTTTCGTAACTAATGGTCTACCATCAATACCTACACCACCGATAGATTCAGTTACCCAAGTTGGATCGCCAGAGAATAATTCGTTATAGTCTGGTGTACGTGCAAATTTAACGATACGTAATTTCATAATGAAGTGGTCGATAATTTCTTGTACTTCACTTTCTGTAATGTCACCGTTTTTCAAATCACGTTCAGCATAAATATCTAAGAATGTTGATGTACGTCCTAAACTCATGGCAGCACCATTTTGTTCTTTGATTGCTGCAAGATATGCTAAGTATAACCATTGCACCGCTTCTTTAAAGTTAGTAGCTGGTCGACTTAAATCAAATCCGTACATTTGTCCTAGTTCTTTTAATTCATTTAAGGCACGATATTGTTCGGATAATTCTTCTCTTAATCTAATCACATCTTCTGACATTTCAGTAGACATTGTATTAAAGTCTTTAAGTTTTTCTTCCATTAAGAAGTCAACACCATATAATGCCACACGACGATAGTCACCGATGATACGTCCACGACCATATGCATCTGGTAATCCTGTAATTATTCCAGCTTTACGACAATTTAACATTTCTCTGGAATATGCATCGAATACACCTTGGTTATGCGTTTTACGATAGTCTGTAAAGATTTTTTCTGTTTCTGGATCTAATTCATAACCGTATGCTTCACATGCTGCTTTAGCCATACGAATACCACCGAATGGTTGCATTGAACGTTTAAATGGTTTCTCTGTTTGCACGCCGACAACTGTTTCTAAATCTTTGTCTAAATATCCAGCGTCATGTGATGTGATTGTGGATGCTACTTTCGTATCCATATCCCACATACCACCGCGTTCACGTTCTTCTTTAGATAATTGCATCACTTGGTCCCATAATTTTGATGTTGCTTCAGTTGGACCTTCTAAAAAGTCATCGTCACCTTCATATAATGAATAATTTAGTTGAATAAATTCTCTCACGTCTACATGTCTATTCCAACGACCATTTTTAAAACCTTGCCAAGCACTAGTATGATGATTTGTTTCTAACATACTGTTCGCCTCCATTTCGTTTTGTTAACGTTTTCACATGTAGTGTAGCATGTTTATTGTGATAATTTTCACAAAATTTATGACTAATTTTCAACTAAAATATGGCTGATTAGCGAACCTGTATTTTAAATTAATACAGAATTACATTTTTATTCACTGTTACATAACAGATTTATAAATATCATAAATTCAAAATTAAAATACTTACATAAAAACCAAATGAATTCATTTCTTATATACCATTATTATACTAATAAAATATGTTAAACTTATTTCGTGTACAATTAGTTGGTTATTTGGTAAATCACGTTAACAATATAAAAGGAGTTTTGTGTGATATGAAAAAGTTATGGACTGTGCTATTGATGGGATTATTAGTACTATCAGCATGTTCAAATCATCATTCTGAAGGAAAAAATGAAGCGAGCAAGCAAGATAGTAATAAACAGAATCAATCTCACAAGAAAGTTAAAAAAGATGGTAAAACTTATATTGACGGTATCTTAATGGTGAATAAGCAAATTAAATTACCAAAAGACTATAATCCTGGGGAAAATCCTAAAGCAGTGAAAGCATTAAATAAAATGATTGCTGATGCGAAAAAAGATCATATCAATTTATACAAAATTAGTGGCTTCAGAAGCTATCAAACTCAAATTCAATTATTCAATAATTATAAAGCTAGAGATGGTGAAAAAGCAGCTAATAAATATAGCTCTAAACCAGGTCATTCAGAACATCAAACTGGTTTATCATTCGATGTGGGTGCACAGGGGTCTGATAAAAACTTATACCGCAGTTTTGGTAAAACCAAAGAAGGTCAATGGATTAAACGCCATGCAGATGAATATGGCTTTATTATTAGATATGGTAAAGGCAAAGAAAATGAAACTGGCTATCAATATGAGCCATGGCATTTACGCTATTTAGGTAAAGAGAAAGCCAAAGAAGTCAAAGAGTCTGGCCAAAGTTTAGAATCTTATTTAGGTTTATATCCTAAAAAATAATAAAAATAAGGCTGAGATACATGATGGATAATGTGAGTGATTGTGTGATATGTACACATCAACTCATAACCAGTCCTCATGAATATCTCAGCCTTTTTTAATTCTATTATTTTGCTTCTCCCACAACAGTAAAGCGTTCATTAATGTGTTGAGGATTTTCAATTTCGTCTACTAATGCAACGGCATAATCTGCATAACTGATATAGCTATTCCCCTCAGAATTAACAATTAATTGATCTTTACCAGATTGGTAATGACCTGTTCTAACACCCTCTGGATCAAATTCTGCAGCAGGGCTTAGGAATGTCCATGTTATACCTTCTGAGTTGCGTAATTCTTCAAGGTTTTGTCCTTGACCACTTGCTGTAGGTTTAACAATATCAGGAAATTCTGGTGTGTCGATTAATTGAACTGTATGTGCATCATCTACATATAGACTTCCGGCACCACCAACAATAATTGCTCTTGTATCTGTTCCTTTTAAAATATCAATTAAATGACGGCCTGCATTGATATGTCCTTCTGAATCGCCTAATGGTGCACCAAAAGCATTAACAACAACTTCAAATGATGCTATGTCTGTAGTTGTTAAATCATGAATGTCTTTCTCGATGATTTCTACTTCCGTATTTGTTATTTTTGATGCATTTCTCACGATGGCAGTTACTTGATGTCCTCTATCTAAAGCTTCTTTTAATACAAGTTGTCCTACTTTACCTGAAGCGCCTATAATTCCTATTTTCATTGTGAAACTCCTCCGTTTATCTCTTTTAAGATTAATTACATTTTGAAATGTGCTTATCATTGATGTAACTGTAACAGTTACATCAAGTCGAATAACGAATACGCTATTCGTTATGTTGCAATACTTGATTAACGATATCGTTCATTGTCACTTTCGCTAGAACACCTTCCATAGCATCTTGTGCTTGCATTAATATAATCTCTAACACCCCTTGAATGTTAGCACCTACCACACAGTTCACGTTCGTGTCTTCATGTATCTGAAACAATTGTCCTTCTTCAACCACATCTACAGCATGATATACATCTAATAATGTAATATCTGATAACGGTTTTAGTAAGTATAGACCGCCATTGCCACGATACATATCTACTAATTGTGCACGTTTAAGATAGCCAATAATGCGTCGGATAACAACGGGGTTAGTATTAACACTGCCAGCTATATATTTTGATGATAGCTCTTGATTGGACTCTATTTGAATTAAAGATAATATATGCACTGCTACTGTAAATCTACTACTAATTTTCAAATAAATTAACCTCCTGTAACCATTGTAGTTACACTTATATCTTTTGTCAATTTGATTGATTTTTAATTTTTAAAAAACAGGTCGGGGCATAAATATATTTCAAGTTACATTTATATTTAGGCCGTAGTTGACTTACACATGCGTATTGACTCATGTGTTCAAATTAATCTTTAGAGGTATACATGAACTAAAGTTCATGCATAAAACCGTCTAAGTAATACATTACAAAGACGCTCTAAATGTACCAAGCTTTTTATTTCTAGTCATCCTTGCCGGGGGGACGGGCCCCAAACATAGAGAATTTCGAAAAGAAAATCTACAGACAATGCAAGTTGGGGATGGACAACGATAAAGAAATACTTTTTTCTTTAGAAATTAGTATTTCTTATGCATGAGTTTCACTCATGTATTTCTATTTTAAAGTACACATTAGCTGTGGCTAATGCGTAAGAACCACTACATAATCAATGATTAATGGTTCTTTATTATTTCTGTCCTACTCTCTATAACTATAAAAAATAGCTATGAAAAAATCTATCGTCATAGATTTCTTCATAGCTAATCTTAGTATGTTTTATACGTCATCATTTGATTAAAACTTTTTGTAATAAATTTTGATACCTATGATTGTCAACATACCTAGTAATACTAGTCCGGCAATTGCCATACATACGTATAGAAAAATCATACCCCAATGTGTCGTAGGTTCGACTTCTACGGTAGGTGCTTGATGTCCTTTCGTAAATTGACGATCATAATCAACATATAATTGATTATCCTCAGACACTTTTAATTGATATTTACTTTTATCTTTAGGTACTAAATCATATAAATCTTTTTTTACTTCATATTTTTTACCGTCTATTTCATGCTCACCTTTTGAAATGACTTTACGGTAGTCGTATTGCTTAAATGCATGTTCAGTTAAAGCATTCGCCAGTTTTTGACGGGCATGCTTCGCTTGTTCATCAGGGTACGGCTTAACATTAAATATGCCTGTTACGATTCTTAAATGATTTCGTTTGGCAGTTAATTCTAAATTGTATCCATTGTCACTTGTCCCTGTTTTTAAACCATCAACATCTTTCATACCATCTGCTTCATTAGGTAATGATGTATTGGTATTATGTAATTCTTGATTTGACTGCTTATCTTTAGATAGTTTTGTAATTTTTAAAACATCTGGATGTGCATTCAATATATGATTACTTAATAATGACATATCACGTGCAGTTGTATGTGAAATCGTATCATCTTTATAACTTTTAGGCTCATATGGTTTTAATATTTTATTATTAGCTCCACTTGGATTCGTAAACTTTGTATCCTTCATGCCTAAGTCTTTAGCTTTTTGATTCATTCTATCTGTAAATTTCGAAGAACTACCATCAATATGTTCTGCCAATACTAATGTCGCAGCGTTACTTGATTCTAATGCAGCTTGCTTCAATAATTGATTGATTGTAACGGTTGTTCCTTCTTTAAGTGGAAATGTAGTTAAATTAGGTAATTCTGACATTTTTTCATATCGTGATGTTATTTTCACTTTATCATTCATTTTAATTTTGCCTGATTTAATATCGTCATAAACCAAATTCATCGTCATCAATTTAGTAGTAGATGCTGGATCTACTTGAGTATTTCCATGATAATCATAAAGTATTTGACCATCTTTAGTTGTTACTATCATCCCTTTTGGATTGTATTGCTTATCAATATCTTGATGTTCTTGTTTAGCAACATCGACTGGAGACTGTTCAGCAAAAACAGTTGGCGATATTAAGACTAAACACATCATAATCATCATTAAACTAGTAAAAACTTTTTTCAACGATGCTCCCCCTTTAGTTTGCTTTACGCAATCATTCTTAAAACTAGATGTAACTTGCATTAATATACATTGCTGAAGTCATTAACGTTTTTCGCACAAAACACTTTTAAATCCTCAAATTAAATTAATTATATGTATATTGCATACGCATAAGTATTATAACGCAAACTTATATCCAATTTAAAATCAAAATCAAATTTATTCATTTTTATTAATTTAATCATTTGAACCGGACACCATGTGTCCTCTTAAAAGCTTTATTACTACTTCTATATGTAATGCCTTTGAATTTATTTCAAAAAAAATCAAATACGTGGTTGCATTGAAAATAATCTTATTGTAGTATACTAACCATATCAAGTATATAAAATATATTTAAAGGGAAGGTAAGTATTTATGCGGTTAGGATTACTATTAATTAGACTGATGTTAGGTATTACATTTACAATACATGGATCACAAAAGGTATTTAGCGGATTTAAAGAGCCTATGGAAATGATGTCTGGGTTAGGATTTCCTGCATTTTTAGGAATTATATTAGGATTATTTGAATTTATCGGTGGTATTTTAATGATTATCGGATTATTTTCAAATTACGTTGCTGCTGGATTTATCGTCATTATGTTAGGCGCCCTATTTACAGTACACTTATCACAAGGTTACATGGCTTCTGAACTCGTCATCTTATTACTAGTTATGAGCATTGCGGTTATGGTTTCTTATAACTGGAAGAAATTATTGGAAATATATTAAAAAAATTGAAGCCTGAGACATTTTATTTATGTCCCAGGCTCGTTTTTCATATTAGCGCATGTATTTTAATCGTCTTTTTGATTGTCTAATACTTTTCCAGTTTTAGCATCGACAGTCACTTCATGCTTTTCTTTACCTTTTTGTAGGTCAAAGTTATATACTAATTTGCCATCATCTTTTGATAATGACCACTCTTTCACATCTCCATCAAAGTCTTTTTGTGCTGATTTAATAGCATCTTTATAATTCTTCACATCACTGTATTTAAATGTGTCATTAGACTGATTAGATTCACCTTTTTCAGTTTCTTTGTGAATCACTTTTTTATCTTTATCATTGATGATAACTTCAGACTCTTTATTATTTTTCGTGTCTTGTTGTTCTACTTTATAGACCCAGTCACCATTTGATTTCTCATAAGAAATATCTTTTAAATCTTGGTTTTTATATGTTTGTTGTGCCTTTTTAATTGCATCTTCAGGCTTTGTCTTAATATCTTTAACCGCTACAGTGGCATCTTTCGTACCTTCGTCTTTCTTATTTGAAGCAGAATCACTGCCACCGTTACCGCACGCACCTAATAAAATGGCTGCTGATGATAATAAAGCTATTGTTTTAGTATGTTTCATTACTAATCTCTCCTTTATATTAGATAATTTTTCATTCCCGCTTCCAATATAAAGAAACCTCTTTTAAAGTTTTGTTAATATATTGTAAAAATATCGTTAATAAACAAAAAATAATGACTTAATATTCATTATTTGATTTAAACTCTCTTTTTATTAGCCTTATACATTTTACTAATACCTTAAATTTTTCGATTAACACTTATGTTAACTATGTATATATGTGTATAAAATCAAACTTATTTATTCATTTGAAATTGATGTAATTGTTTTGTAATATTGTCATTGAATCGTAACATTTCACTTTTTTAACGATTCAACTAAAAATGAGAGGGAGATTCGTATGAATAAAACTGCCAAAGCAATTGTCTCATCAACTTTAGCCATCGGAACAGTATTCGGAGTCGGAGCCTCATTAGATGTAAATCCTAATCAAGATGTACATGCCGCTACAACACCTTATTATAATTATAAAGGTTATGTTAATAATGACGGATCATTCTTACTAAATAAAAGCTTTAAGAATGCCGTAAAATATGGAAATGTTACTTTCAATGGTACAAAAATTGTTAATTTAAGTGGCACTTCGTCTAAAATTAATGATTTCACTAAATATGACCAATCTTTTTCTTCTATTAAACCTGGGAAAAAGCAAGCAACATCTGTACACATCAAAGTCAATAATATTACTATTAAACAATTAAAATCTGTTTATGGTAATGATCTTCAAGAAATGAGAGATATACAAGGTAATAAACATCCAAACACTGACTCTTATCAACTTAAAAGTCCAAAAACAGGTTTTTACCATACTCCGGTAACCATTTCACAAAAAAATGGACAAGTCACTTCAGTAACAATAGGTTTTGACGGATCAGGCGCATAATCAATATATAATTAGTAATTTGCAATCATGAAAAAAGGGGCATCCTCATTCTCAGGATGCCCCTTTCTTTTGTATATATATTATACGTCGAGTCTTCTACTTGTTAATGCTTTGATCATTTCTGGATCGGCATGTGAGAAGAATTGACTATCGTTACTATCTAATGTTGCGATTTGTGCTTTATCTTCATCTGTTAGTTCAAAATCAAAAATATCTAAGTTTTGTTTCATTCTTTCTGGATTAACTGATTTTGCTAAGACAACAATGTCTTTTTCTACTAACCAACGTAGTACAACTTGTGCGATTGATTTACCGTATTTGTCACCAATATTTTGTAACGTTTCGTTGCTAAATAAATTGTTTTTTCCTTCAGCAAATGGTGCCCAAGCTTCAACAAGTACACCTTCTTTTTGAAGTGATTGTACTTCATCTTCTTGTTGATGGAACGGATTAATTTCAATTTGATTCACTTGAGGTTGCACGTTGTTATGAATACCTAGATCAACAACGCGATCAACACCAAAATTAGATACCCCAATCGCTTTGATTTTTCCATTTTCTTGTAGCTCTTCTAACGCCTTCCAAGATCCGTAAACATCATTATATGGTTGGTGAATTAATACTAAATCAATATAATCTAATTGCAATCTTTCTAGAGAACGTTCGATTGATTTTAATGTATTTTCATAGTTAACATTTTCAATCCATACTTTTGTAGTAACAAATAATTCGCTTCTATCAATACCAGATGCTTTAATACCTTCGCCTACTTCTGTTTCATTCATATAACTTTGTGCTGTATCTATATGGCGGTAGCCTGCTTGAATCGCATTAACTACGGAGTCTTTTGTTTGTTCTTGTGGAATTTGAAACACACCAAATCCTAATGCTGGTATTTCAATTGTTTCGTTTAGTTTTATTGTTTTCATATGAAAACCTCCTACTATTTATAACTACACCTTACACTATAGAGTTCACTCTATAGCAAATTTATTGTCTTTTATTTTCCCAAATCTTTTTCAAATTATATTCTTGAGCCGCTTCATCATTGATTTTGGCAATATGGTCATCATACGTTTCAATTTTATATTTTAATAATTCTCTTGCATTATGAATGATCTTCAAATGTTCATCTAATTCTTCAAGTTGTTTGTTGAGTACTTCTTTCTGTTGGTTTTGAACCGCCTCATCTTTAGGTAATTGACCTAATCTGCAAAATTCAACGAGCAATTCAATCGTTACACCAGCTTGTCTTAAATGCTTAACTAAGTATATCCAATTTAAATCTTTCATTTGATAGATGCGATATCCATTTTTATCACGTTCAACTGGTGGAATTACGCCTACCTTTTCATAGTATCTTAAAGTATCTTGAGAAATATCCATCAATTCGACAACTTCTTTTGTATTCATGACTACGACCTCCACTTCTGTTACAAACATTGTAAACCATGGAGCGTGCTCAAGGGCAAACCTTTTTTCATACAAAAAGCCATATCATAGTGAATCGTGATCACTACAATATGACTCAATCAATTTTATAAATCCAAGTCGAGTCTCTGACCCTTAAAATAATCTATCACGTAAGGATCGTGTGAGATGATAATCATTTGAATTTGTGTTAATTCCTTTAGCATATTGAGAATCGTTTCTTCATTAATAATGTCTAAATTCGTAGTTGCTTCATCAAGTATTAATATTTGCGGCTCTATAATAAGTGCTTTAGCAATCCAAAGTCGCTGAAATTGGCCACCACTCAATGTACTTACACGTTGATCTAAAATCGACTGAGGTAGAAGACATTGTTTAAGCACTGCCGCGATTCTCTCTTGATAAGTTGAAGGATCAAAATGATAATTTTTTAACGGGGCTAATAAGATATCACGTACTCTTTTTCGATAATCTAATGTATTGCTTTGATATTGTGGTACATATTGAATCTGTTTCGTCCATCTTTTCGTTTGAGTGTCTGTTCTTGAAATGCCATTGTACTTGATTTGGCCAGTATAATCTAAATCTAATCCAGCTATTATTTTCGCTAAAGTAGACTTTCCGCTACCACTTTTTCCACATATCAGTAAATGACCTTCTGTTAAATCTAATGTTATATCTTTTAAAATTGGTTGATGTTGAATAATTTTAGACAGTTGTTTGATTGTAAGCATATTGCTTTCTCCTATGCGCAATGTCGATTAATTTCTTCGTATAATCGTCTTTGGGATGTTGAAGTATCTCCTTTGCAGTACCATTTTCTAGGAGATGACCTTCTTTCATAATGCTAATATGTGTCGCATCATCTTCTACTAAATTAAGATCATGTGTGATAAATATCATCGTCATCTGTTTTTCCTTCATTATCTTCGAAAGATAACGCATTACCTTTTGACTATTTTTCTGATCGAGTGCACTTGTAGGTTCGTCTAAAACTAAACATTGAGGCTTGCTAATCAATGCCATCATTAGCGCAACTCTTTGAGCCATACCACCACTCAATTCGAAGGGATAAGATTTTAATAAACGTTGCGGCTCTTCTAAACCAAAGGCTGTCATCATTTCAATCAACTGCACACGTCGCTCTGGCTTGGTCAACTTCGATGATTGTGCTTGATATAACATATCAAAGTGTTTATCAAGTGTAATATTTTGAAACATGTTACTCGTTGTATCTTGAAACACTGCATCAACATTGGCCAAATTGATATCAATTTTCCCTTGATACGATAATTCTGCAGAAGTCATATTTAATATTGTACGAATTAACAAGGACTTCCCACTACCACTTTCACCTATAACACAATGAAACGCACCTTTTTGAATATCTACAGAAATTGAATTTAATAATGTGCGCGCATTGTTAAAAACACTTAACCGATCGACACTCACAAAGGTTGTTATTTCATTATTTTGTTGTTGATCATTTGAAATAATAAAGCATAACCTCCTAATAGTAGTCCCGGGAAGAAGAATAACCACGGCGCCGCACTAAAGTAACTCTTACCATCAAATAATATTGTCCCTAATTCAGGTGTGGGTGGCTTAATCCCTAGTCCTAAAAAGGCTAACCCTGAAATGCTTAACATAATTTTACCTATATCTGCAGTAATTAGGGCTAGTATATTACTCATTAGATGAGGAATAGTATGCACTAGTGTTGTTTTCATCTTAGAATTACCACTTAATACTGCGTAAGTAATAAAAGGTTGCTTTTGTAAATCTCTAGTTAAATTTCTAAAGTAACGTAAGTAGCGTCCTAACCATCCTATTGTGAGTGCAAATAGTAATCCTAGCATTGAATCACTCACTAAACTTAAAACAACTAAAGCAATAATAAACGATGGGATAGCTAATAATAAATCCGCTAAAAACATACAACTTTTATCAAACCAACGTCCCTCTATACCTGCAATTAATCCCAGTATTAAACCGATACCGATACTTAACACGATTACTGTCATCGTTAATCCAATCGTCACGATACTTCCCTGAATAAGACGCAATAGAAAATCTCTACCTAACTGATCTGTTCCTAATAAGTGATTGAAATTAGGTGGACGTAATCCTAATGCCTCATTCAACTGTTGTGGGATCAAACTAACAACTATAGTTGCAATCATCATGAATATAAAACCTACTATTATATATACAGTTTTATGCTTATTCATGATTACCCATCCTTTCTAAATTAGGTTGAGTTAATTGCTTGTGCTGAATTCGAGGTTCATTCTTAATCATTAATATATCTCCCAAGTAATTAGTGATCATAATTGCGACAATCACTATCATGATAATACCTTGAATTACTGGATAATCACGTTGATTGATTGCAGTAATCAATATTTTGCATATACCTGACATACTAAAAATCACTTCTAAGATAACAACCTTACCAAACAAATGAATCATACTATTAATCATAATCGTTATTAATGGTGCGATAATATCTTTAATCTGCACATAGATTCGATGTTTTAGTTTAAAACCACGTAATAAGGTTAATTGGTAAGCATCACTTTTAAGCGTTCCTTCTATTAAATGTGCTGTCATTAGAATAATATGACAACCTTCTACTATGACTAGCACTGTAACAGGTAGCACAAAGTGTAACCACGTACTGCTTCCTACAAAGGGTAACCATTGCAAACGAATGCCAAAGTAATACACGAATAATATCGCCAACCAATATTCCGGCATTGAGGTTAAGATTTGAGCGATACTTCTAAGCATTATCCTCCATTTATGACCTGGATTGACGCCAACCACATAACCAATAGCGAATCCTAACGGTAATAAAATAGCCGTTGCAATTACCATTAATGTCAATGTAGGCGTTAATGATTGAATAATCATAGAAGTCACTGGCTCACGAGTACTAAAGCTATAACCGAGATCGCCTGTAAAAGCATGCGCAACCCAGTCTAGATACCTTAATATCACATGATGACCTAGACCTAGTTGATGTTGTGCTGCTTCTATATTTTCCTGGGAAATATGTGTGTACCCATGCCTCTGTAAATACAAGATGGCTGGATTTCCTGATGTCTTTTCCACTAACAGAAATATAATGAATGAACTCATAAATAAGTACAGCAATAATTTCAACGTACGTTTAAACATTTTATTGCTTAACTTTCAAATGTTTATAGTCGATAGGCGCATCAGTAAGACCTGAGAATTTAAATGATTCAATCTTATGACTCGTCACAAATGTTTCATTTGGATAAGCAATCGGCACACCATAATAACTACGATTAAAATGTTTAAAGATATCATCCATTGCCTGTTGTTGCTCATCACGGTTAATCTTTTTAGGATACGCATCTAATTTCTCTGATAACACTTTATCGTTTGCAAGCACCCCTGATTTACCATCACTATTTTTAAATACTGAATTCATAAAGTTATAAGGCATTAAGGCATCTGAGTATGTTCTATAGAAAATGAGATCAAAGTCTTTTTTCGTCCATAATGTGTCATAATATGATTGAGAATCTAATGTTTTAATCTTTAATTCGATACCTGCTTTTTTCAATTGATCTTGAACTTGCTCTGCTTTATCTTTCCAATTTGGAAATTCTGCAGTTTGAATGACAAGATTGAATGATAATGGTTTACCATCCTTTTCATAAATGCCATTATGATTTTTCTGATAGCCTTCCTCTTTAAGAATTTTTTCAGTATCTTTAATATTATAGTCATGCTGTTGTTGGTTCTTATCATTTACAAATTGAACATCCTTTTGGAAAATGCCGCGCATATGTTGATCTGATAATTGATTTGTATTGATGGCTTTACTTATTGCTTCTCTTATTTTGTCATCTTTTAATGTCTTATGATCTGGATTAAAAGCCATAAAATGACTGACTGTACTTGGTCGGTCTTCTATTGTTAAGTCTTTATTTTTCTTATCTTGTTTTAATTGTTGGTCTGATAACATTCCTAATGAACCACCAGAAATATCTACAGAACCACTCTGTATAGCTGAATTTCTAGAATCACCATCTTCTATCGTTTGGAAAGATAAGTCGTATTTAACTGGATGCTCGTGATTGTAATACTTATTCGGTTTCATTGTAGTTTTTTCCTTACCTGCTTTGTCTACAACGAATGCACCCGTACCAATTGCCTTCTTAAACTTGCCATCGACCTTGCCACCTTCAACTGCATGTGGACTCATAATACGAAGTGGTCTCACTTGTGTTAGTTCATTCAACACCTGATTAGACGGTTGTTTCAATATAATCTGTACTGTATGTGAATCTTTTACTACCACTTGATCTAATTGCTTTAATGTTTCAACAGTCGTTTCTTTATTCATCTTTTTAGCACGTTCAATTGAAAATTTAACTGCTTTCGCATCTAGTTTAGACCCATCAGAGAATTTCACATTATCTTTCAAATGAAATTCATATTCTTTTCCTGCGTTATCAACTTTCCAACGATCTGCTAGACCCGCTTTGATGCCTTTCTTCTTATCGTACTGAACAAGTGAATCATATACTGCGCTATAAACCGGCATCGCAGCATCATAACCTTGTGCATCTAATTTATCTGCTTTCGCTTCTGTTGGTAATGACACATTAATATTGTGATCATCCTTAGTATGACTTGAACAACCCGCTAATAGTAACGTCGTTGTTGCAACTGATAATAATATTCGCTTTTTCACTATTTTGTTCCTTCTTTCAATGTAGCTTTAATTAAAAATGATTCTTCAAATAATGTACGTAAGTAGTCATTCGGAGATAAATAAAAATCACTATAGTTTGTAAGATTGATAACGTCAGGTACGCTTTCTTTTATTACTGCTACTTCAAAACCTTCTGCGACAAAGCTATCAACAATATGTTTTAATGAATGATCTTGAGATGGCGTCGCGCCATATTTATCGATAGTTTCTTTCATAAAATATCTACTTGGATTATTCGTATGATCTGCAAATGTGGCGTAATAAACACCTTTTTCTTTTAAAACTGCTTTTAAATCTCTTGCATGTTGAGGCACATCTTCAATGAGATATAACACAGACGTACTTATAGCTGTATCAAACTTATATCCTGTTGTTTGAGGCTTATCCGTTAAATAGTATTCGAGGGGACGTTGTTCTTTTAATGTGTTCGCCTTTTCTAATGAGTTGTATGCTAAATCGATGCCCACACCTTTATCAAATTCATGTGTCTGATACAGTTGTCGTAAAAAACCACCCTGATTACAACCAAAGTCTAAAATTGTTTGTCCCTTAATATGGACTGGATCAAGCATCTGAATGATTCTTTGCCAAGACTCTTGATGGTCCCTTGCCATATCATCATCCGTTTCTTCTCCCTTTTTCCACCAAACATCGTATGTATTTCCCATATTGTTATCCTTAACCTTTCAAATCGTAATTATTTCGTTTTAAAGATTACTATAAAAAAGTAAATAATACAATATAAATTTATAGCCACAATTAAATTAATTAAAAAAGCCTAAGTGATAGCATGACAGCATATCAATTAGACTTTGAAGACTTATTAAGCTCATTTATCTTTAACCTACTACTATTAAGACGGATGTCAGTTTGACCTCAGACAAACCGAAGTGTACCCTTATCAAATATCTTTCATTATCTCTTTTTATATTGAAGTCGTCTTCACCCTATTTACTTGCAAAGTTATAAAAATGAGATTTCTCAAAAACATTTAACTTAATTTTAATTGCTTTCTAACTATAATTGTCGACAAAAATATTGCAAACACAATATTATTTAATTTAGCTCTATTCGTTACTAAAAAGTAACAAATTCATTTTCCAAATAATATTATTATTTATTATTCTTTATATGTGGTATATTTGTATTGTAATATTGAAGTTATATATTAGTGTATTATTACATTGAGACTAACCCATTCTTACAAAGCAACATTTAAAAGGAGTATGGTTCAATGTCAAAAAGACAAAGAAATTTAAAACACAGTTTAGAAGAAGAAAAATCACGGGTTAAATTATATAAATCAGGCAAACACTGGATTAAATCAGGTATCAAAGAAATTAAACTCATGCAAATCATGGGATTACCTATCTTTTCTAATCACACAAGTGAAGGTCCTGATGAAACACAAGACAAAGGTAATTTCGTAAAAAGAAATGCTATAAAAGCTACAACCATAGCTGGTGGCGCTTTTACAGTGAACATGTTACATAATCATCAAGCTATGGCGGCTTCTGAATTGCCTATAACTTCAGAACTTTCCACGCAAAGTGAAGCTGTTGCAAATCAAAATTCAACAGAACTTAAACATGCAAGCACCAACGAAAATCCTTCAAATAGCGAATCGGTTTCCTCAGAAAAAACACAAAGTTCAGAAAAAAATGACAATGCTGATAGTACTCAATCTACGGATAGTCAAAGTGATCAATCAAACACACAATCAAGTGAGAGTGTGAAAGATCAAACTGAACAACAAAGTGAATCCGATCAATCACATAACGACAGCCACTCAGAACAATCATCCAAGCAAGATCAATCAGAACATAATAGTACGACATCTAGTGAAAGTGATAGTAAAGATGCTAAAAGTACGGCATCTTCTACTAACGACAAATCAACTGATGCACAATCACAAAAATCTACATCTAACTCACAAGACCAACAACAAAGTACGTCTAGTGAATCTAAAGTAGATACAAATGAGGGTCAGTCTCAAAAACCAACACAAAGTAAAGATAGTCAAACACCAAACAATGCTACAACTAGTGAATCATCATCTAATCAAAATAACATTGTTAAAAGTGAATCGATTACAAATCAAACATCCTATGTGAATGAAAGAATGACACATGCTGCTTCTGAAAGTGTAGTCACAACACCCGTTGCAAGTGAGTCTACTAAACCAGCTAATACAACTAAAGTACGTGCGTTTAGTCGATTAGCGGTCAATCGTTTAGCAGCAGCTGCAACACCAACACCTATTGCACCAACAACATCACAAGTTGTTGTTGATAAAAATAACTTTACCGACCATTTCACAACAGTTGGTTCTGCAACTTTTGATAAAAACACTGGTATCGCTACACTGACACCTGATGCAAGTAGTCAAAAAGGTGCCATTTCACTTGGTACTAAAATCAACTCCAATAAGAGTTTCCACTTCACTGGTAAAGTTAACTTAGGAACGCGTTATGAAGGTTTTAGTCCTGATGGCGTTACTGGCGGAGATGGAATTGGATTTGCTTTCTCACCTGGTACTTTAGGCCAAATCGGTAAAGAAGGTGCAGCTTTAGGTATCGGTGGCTTAAATAATGCATTCGGATTTAAACTAGATAGTTATCATAATACCTCTCAACCAAACGCATCAGCTAGTGCCAATAAAGACCCTGCGAACGTATCAGGCGGCGGTGCATTTGGTGCATTTGTAACAACCAATTCAAGCGGTGTCGCATCGACATATACGGATAGCACTAAGACAGCAAACGCAGCGAAATTAACGACACAACCTAACGGTACCTTCCAAGATTTCGTCATTGATTATAATGGTGATACAAAAGTGATGACAGTCACGTATGCTGGTCAAACATGGACAAGAAATATTTCAGATTGGATTAAAGCAAGTAATAATACCAATTTCTCTTTATCTATGACTGCTTCTACAGGTGGTGCACGAAATTTACAACAAGTTCAAATTGACTCATTTACCTATACAGAATCTGCTACAGCACAAGTGCACTATGTTGATGCTAATACTGGTAAAGAAATCATTCCACCTAAAACATTGGCTGGAGATGTTGATAATACAGTTAACATTGACGATCAACAAAGTACAATCACACCTAAAGGCTATCAATTAGTCAATGTAGATAGTACATATGCACCGACATACAATGCTACAAATAAAACTGTTAAGTTAACTAATGCTGGTCAAGCTATCACCATCTTCTATAAAGATGTTAAAGCGCCAACAATTAATATGACGAATCAAACTAAAGAAATTAATAGTCCTATTACACCAATCACAGTGAATAGTACAGATAATGGTACCGGAACAGTTACTAATACTGTCACGGGACTACCTGCTGGATTATCTTATGATTCAACATCAAATACAATCACAGGTACGCCAACTCAATTAGGCAATAATACGGTGACGGTTACTTCAGTAGACCAAGCAGGTAATTCATCATCATCTACTTTCACTATCAATGTCGTAGATACTACTAATCCTGTGATTGATATCGGTAATCAGTCTAATCAAGTGTTCACACCTATTAACAATGTCACTATCAATACAAGTGATAATAGTGGTTCAACGACTGACACAGTAACTGGGTTACCACCAGGATTAACATATGATCCATCTACTAAAACAGTAAGCGGTACACCATCACAATTAGGTAGTTATACTGTGACAGTTACTTCAAAAGATGCAAGTAACAATACAACAACTAAAACATTTACATGGAATATAGAACGTAATGCAGCTAGTGATTCACTATCCAACTCCCAAAGCACGTCTACTATAACTAGTACAAGTACCTCTAATAGTACATCAAATAGTAATAGTATTTCGGCTTCGAACAGTACAAGTACGTCATTGAGCGATTCGAAAAGCAACAGTTTAAGTGCATCGACTTCGACGAGCGCTTCGACTTCTGATAGTACAAGTGCATCATTAAGTGGTTCTCAAAGCGCAAGCACGTCTGCAAGTACTAGTAGTAAATTAAGTGATAGCGCAAGTGCTTCAACAAGTGCCAGTGATTCTACTTCTTCTAGTACATCTGCAAGTGATAGTGCATCGACTTCTAGCAGTACAAGTGCGTCATTAAGTGGTTCTCAAAGCGCAAGCACGTCTGCAAGTACTAGTAGTAAATTAAGTGATAGCGCAAGTGCTTCAACAAGTGCCAGTGATTCTACTTCTTCTAGTACATCTGCAAGTGATAGTGCATCGACTTCTAGCAGTACAAGTGCGTCATTAAGTGGTTCTCAAAGCGCAAGCACGTCTGCAAGTACTAGTAGTAAATTAAGTGATAGCGCAAGTGCTTCAACAAGTGCCAGTGATTCTACTTCTTCTAGTACATCTGCAAGTGATAGTGCATCGACTTCTAGCAGTACGAGTGCGTCATTAAGTGGTTCTCAAAGTGCAAGCACGTCGACTTCGTTAAGTGATAGTACGTCGACAAGCGGCAGTACTTCATTAAGCGACTCTCAAAGTAAAAGTGCTTCAACTTCATTGAGTGACAGCACTTCGACAAGCGACTCAACAAGTACTTCGCTTTCTGATAGTTCGTCGACAAGCGGCAGTACGTCATTGAGCGATTCTGAAAGTACAAGCACTTCTACAAGTGACTCAACGAGTACGTCTCTTTCCGATAGCTCATCTACTAGTGGTAGTACGTCATTGAGTGATTCTGAAAGTACAAGCACGTCTACATCACTGAGCGGATCCGAAAGCACTAGTACATCCACTTCTTTAAGTGATAGTACTTCAACAAGCGACTCAACGAGTACGTCGCTTTCTAACAGTTCATCAACAAGCGGTAGCACATCATTGAGTGACTCTCAAAGTACAAGTACGTCGACTTCATTAAGTGACAGTACTTCTACTAGTGACTCAACAAGTACTTCACTTTCTGATAGCTCATCTACTAGTGGTAGTACGTCATTGAGTGATTCTGAAAGCACTAGTACATCCACTTCTTTAAGTGATAGCACTTCGACGAGTGACTCAACAAGTACTTCACTTTCTGATAGCTCATCTACTAGTGGTAGTACGTCATTGAGTGATTCTGAAAGCACTAGTACATCCACTTCTTTAAGTGATAGCACTTCGACGAGTGACTCAACGAGCGGTTCAACGAGTACGTCGCTTTCTGACAGTTCATCTACGAGCGGTAGTACTTCATTAAGCGATTCTCAAAGTACTAGTACTTCAACTTCATTGAGTGACAGTACTTCAACTAGCGACTCAACGAGCACTTCACTTTCTGATAGCTCATCGACAAGTGGTAGTACTTCATTAAGTGATTCTCAAAGTACTAGTACGTCGACTTCACTAAGTGGATCCGAAAGTACAAGCACGTCATCATCATTAAGTGATAGCTCGTCTACGAGTGACTCAACGAGCGGTTCAACGAGTACGTCGCTTTCTGACAGTTCATCTACGAGCGGTAGTACGTCATTGAGTGATTCTGAAAGTACAAGTACATCCACTTCATTAAGCGACAGTACTTCGACGAGTGATTCAACAAGTACTTCACTTTCCGATAGCTCATCTACTAGTGGTAGTACGTCATTGAGTGGTTCTGAAAGTACAAGTACATCCACTTCTTTAAGTGATAGCACTTCGACGAGTGACTCAACTAGCACTTCACTTTCTGATAGTTCATCTACGAGTGGTAGTACGTCATTGAGTGACTCTGAAAGTACAAGCGCTTCTACTTCATTAAGTGATAGTACTTCAACAAGTACATCGCTAAGTGATTCAACTAGTACGTCACTTTCCGATAGCTCATCTACCAGTGGTAGTACTTCATTAAGTGGTTCCGAAAGCACAAGTACATCCACTTCATTAAGTAATAGTACTTCAACGAGTGATTCAACGAGTACTTCACTTTCCGATAGCTCATCGACAAGTGGTAGTACGTCATTGAGTGATTCCGAAAGCACAAGTACATCCACTTCATTAAGTGATAGTACTTCAACGAGCGATTCAACGAGTACTTCGCTTTCTGACAGTTCATCTACGAGTGGTAGTACGTCACTAAGTGATTCTGAAAGCACTAGTACTTCGACTTCACTAAGTGGATCCGAAAGTACAAGCACGTCATCATCATTAAGTGATAGCTCGTCTACGAGCGATTCAACGAGTACGTCTCTTTCTGATAGCTCATCTACAAGTGGTAGTACGTCATTGAGTGATTCGCAAAGTACAAGTACTTCTACTTCGTTAAGTGACAGTACTTCAACGAGCGATTCAACGAGTACTTCGCTTTATGACAGTTCGTCAACAAGCGGTAGCACATCATTGAGTGATTCCGAAAGCACAAGTACATCCACTTCATTAAGTGACAGTACTTCTACGAGCGATTCAACGAGTACTTCGCTTTCTGACAGTTCGTCAACAAGTGGTAGTACTTCATTGAGTGACTCTGAAAGCACTAGTACTTCGACTTCACTAAGTGGATCCGAAAGTACAAGTACGTCTACTTCTTTAAGTGACAGTACTTCTACGAGTGATTCAACGAGTGCATCACTTTCCGATAGTTCGTCGACAAGTGGTAGTACGTCATTGAGCGATTCTCAAAGTACTAGTACTTCGACTTCGTTAAGTGACAGCACTTCAACAAGCGACTCAACGAGTACTTCACTTTCTGACAGTTCATCTACAAGTGGTAGTACATCATTGAGTGACTCTGAAAGTACTAGTACTTCGACTTCATTAAGCGACAGTACTTCTACTAGTGACTCAACTAGCACATCACTTTCTGACAGTTCATCAACGAGTGGTAGTACGTCATTGAGTGATTCCGAAAGCACAAGTACATCCACTTCATTAAGTGACAGTACTTCTACTAGTGACTCAACGAGCACGTCTACTTCAGAAAGTAGTAGTACTTCAACAAGTAACTCAACTAGTACTTCACTTTCTGACAGTTCATCTACAAGCGGTAGTACATCACTAAGTGACTCTGTAAGTACAAGCACTTCGTCTTCATTAAGTGACAGTACTTCAACAAGTACTTCACTAAGTGGTTCTGTTAGCACTAGTACGTCGACTTCAGAAAGTAGCAGTATTTCTACAAGTGACTCAACGAGCACGTCGACATCTGATAGTGCAAGCATGTCTACTTCTGATAGTCAATCACATAGCCATACAAATAGTATTTCTATTAGTGATTCAACAAGTAGCAGTGACTCAAATAGTAATAGCATGTCAGATAGCGCTAGTGTAAGTACATCGGATACGCCAAGTCATAGTCACTCATTCAGCCAATCAGTAAGTAGCAGTGGTTCAACAAGTGGCAGTGATTCAAACAGTCATAGCGCATCAATGTCTACGTCCGAAACACCAAGTGAAAGTATATCTCATAGTCAGAGCACAAGCGCTTCTACAAGCGACAGCACATCTCAGTCTATGTCACATAGCATGAGCGCATCATCTAGTGAATCAACTAATGTTTCACCAATGCATCCAACTTCTGAGGCACAACATCATGACAACAACAAACCTCATTCAGAAGCATTACCTGACACTGGTGAAGATGACAATCAATCTAAAGGTTTACTATCAGGATTATTATCATTAATTTTCGGTCTAGCTATATTTAGAAAATCTAGAAAAGACAAAAAAGATCGCAAAGAAGATAACAATAATTAATTAGAATAAAATAGAGGCAGAAGCATTGTTATTTCTAAAGTACTCAATTGATTACTCAAAAAATAATGGGTGCTTTTGCCTCTTTATAATCATTTAAAGAAAAGGATTAGTGTGGGAAATTGATGAATATTAAAAACATTAAAAATATCGAATATAAAATTTTATATAAACGTATTCTTTTCACTCTAATGATCATTTTCATATACATATTGGGTAGTAATATTAAAATTGCTGATATGAAATCATCAGCACAACATACGAATCAATTTCTTGATTTAGCTATTTCAAATGTCGGCGGAGATATTACAACACTCAACCTATTCTCATTGGGTCTAAGTCCTTGGCTTACCACGATGATTATTATGACGTTACTGACCTATCGAAATATGGAGAAAGGTCAAAAACAAACACGTCTAGAACGTAGCTATAAAGAACGTTTTTTCACTATTTTATTAGCATTAATTCAAGGCTATTTTATCTTAAGTGAGTACATTAATAAGGGTATGATTCATCACGCTAATTTCCCTTTAATGTTACTTATCTTAGTAGCCGGCACAATGTTACTCGTGTGGTTAGCTGATCAAAATACTGTTTATGGTATTGCAGGTCCAACGCCTATCGTATTAGTTAGTATTATCAAATCTATGTTTCAAAATAAGCATCTTCAATTGTTGGATACCCAAACAATGATGATCGGTGGAATTATGATATTAGTCGTGTTGATTCTTTTATTATTCATAGAAATGATTGAATATCGGATGATTTACAGAGATATTATGAATATCAGTACATCTAAAAAAGACACTTATGTATCTTGGAAATTAAACCCTGCTGGTAGTATTTCAATCATGTTTAACTTTTCACTTTTCTTCTTATTAGGTGTCTTAATACATTTAGTTGGAAGATGGATCACTGGAGATGCTCAATATCGACCACCATTTTTAGAATTAGATAATCCAATTGGGGTATTGATATTCATCATCATGTTGATCATCTTAAACTATTATTTATCCCGAGTTATGTTGAATACGAAACGTATTGCTAAAGACTTTCAAAAGAGTGGGAATTATTTCGACGGCATTTATCCTGGTGATGATACAAGACATTATTTAAACCGTAGAGCTAAAAAAATTAGTGCAATCGGTGCCTTAATAATTGGTTTTATCATTAGTCTGCCGCTTATTAGTTCTATATTTATATCTGGTATTTATGATCAAATTTCAATTTTTACGCAGTTTATTATTTTAATTTACATTACGATAAATATTACAGAAACAATTAGAACATATTTATACTTTGATAAATATAAATCATTTTTAAACAAATATTGGCAAGGAGTAAGGTATGAAATATTTCGTTCCAGCTTGGTACAACAATGATCAATGGTGGCGTAATTTGAATCAACCATTTTATATAAAAAACGCAATGATAGAGTTTGATGATTCCATTAGTCTCATGTCGATGCATGAAAAAAATGACGAAGATTTTAAACTACTTCATTTAAGTTTTAATCCCAACTTACGTTTATTTCTGCATAAGTATGACTTATATGAAGCAAATATTTGGTCGTTATTTGACGAAATTCAGGGATTCGAAGACATTCCACCTAGATCCTTTCAATTTGAAGACTTAGAGTGGCCTGATAACACTGAATTTTTCTATTCACCTTATTTAATACAGGCTATGAAAGCACATTACGTATCCAAAATTTATTTTAATCAAGACGGTTATTTAATTGTAGTGGACGATTTTGAACATGATATTCATCAGCGTCGTTATATCTTTGATGAACGTGGTTATTTGAGTGCTATCCGCTATTACAACGAACTCGGTCACGAACAATATCAAGATTATTTAACCGCTTCGGGTGATGTTGTTTTACGTGAAAACCTAGAGACCAATGTTGTTCAAGTTATGGCAGATCATGCGCACCAATTTCATTCCAAGACCTATCCATCAATGGTTGATTTAATTACAGAACGTTTAAACACATTTTGTAATCAACATATGCAAGCGAATGATAAACTGATTGTTTCATCACATATTGCTCATAACGGCATTTTTAATACGATTAGAAATGACGTGCAAGTATATTACTCCATTTTTAGTAAACGTAATCGTACGATTGACCAACCATTGATTAAGAGTATGGCGCATAGCAACAAATGGCTTGTTGATACACATGAAAACGAACATATCTTACATCAACTCATTGAAACACTAGATACTAAACCTGAAATATTGAGATTTACACCATTCGATACACAAATCTTAGAAAATCTTAGTAGCCAGTTAGATGAAACTTACATAGGTGTTTGGATTGATGGTCTTAATGACGATTATTTACAAATATTAATCAATGATTTAATCACTTATATTAAACGTCATCCATCGTATCGCCTAGTCATTTTAACGAAAAATAGCGCTACACAATTACAACAATGGCTATCTCAATTAATACAAAATGTCAATGAAACGTTCAACGAAGAAGATGAGGAAGATTTAGCCAAATCAGAATTAATCCAAGCAAAATCAGCGGAAGACTTTGAGGAATTAGTACAAATTCAATCGGTGCCATTTGAATATGACGTATTAAAGGCATTATCCCGACTAAGAATTGTCATTGACCTTAGTGCTGAGCCGGATTTATTCTTACAAATTGCAAGTATCAGTGTCAGAATTCCACAAATAAATATGCATCAAAGTAGTTATGTCACTCATTTAGAAAATGGCTTTTTGATTAATAGTTATGCGGATATTACGACTGCGTTAGATTATTTCTTAAGTACCTTAAAGCATTGGAATGGTGCGTTTACATTTAATACCAATATGATTGAAGATTGAAGATTTAAGTTCAGGTCACATTATTGAACAACTTGACCACTTTTTAGAAGGTGATAACCATGCCACGTAAATTTAAAGTATTACAAATTGGTGGAACAGATTTAGAATATCTATTCACGCATAAACCAGAAGTCGCTTGGGACTATTTTGATACACAATTATTTGAATTTGATAGTGGGTATATCGATAGTATTAAAGAGATTGTCGAGGAATCTGGACAGTTTGATTTAGTATTTATACAAGCGAACCTGACAGATGCATTAACACAACTCTTGCATATTGTGAGTCATCCATATAATACACTTGTCGATGCACAATATTGGCCAAGTGGCTATGAAGAACTTGATTTAGTGCAGAGGTATCTCATTCGTCCTATTCATTATGATACGACGGATGATCTTCATGATAAATTGATATCTATTTCATTTCCTGGGCAATACGGAGATAAGGTGAGTCCAGCTCGAACACATATCCAATCGCCAGCACATATCGAAGTGATTCATTATGGTAATAGAGAAATTCAATTGAAAGGTCATTTCGGTGATGAATTGATTCCGGTGCTCAATTGGCAGCAAAACCTCGTATACGATAAAGATAAAGTGATTGAAGTTTGGCCGGAATTCCGAACTGAAGGTGATGTCACCTTAGAATATACGTTTCGATTAGTATCTTTAAATCCAGAAGAAGGCGTCCTTGAAAAGATTGTTCTAAGTGAGGAAGAACTTGCCGAGCCACTTTATTTACAACGCAGACCCTATACGGCATACATTTCAACATCAGTCAGTGTTAAAGGTAATGGTACCGTTCATATCGGCGCCGTACATAAACGTTTATCACATATTGAATTCGGTCATTTATTACTCGGTAGTCATCGTTTTGTAGATGAAAATCGCGAAGAATTCTTTTATTACTTTAATCCTGGAGATTTCAAACCACCACTTAATGTTTACTTCAGTGGTTATCGTGAAGCTGAAGGATTTGAAGCTTATTTTCTAATGAATCAATTAGGTGCGCCTTTCTTACTGATTAGTGATCCAAGAATTCAAGGTGGCGCATTTTACTTAGGTTCGGATACGTATGAAAATGGTATTAAACAGGTCATTACCGATACACTAAACCAACTCGAGTTCAAAGAAGATGACTTGATACTATCAGGTTTATCTATGGGATCATTTGGTGCTTTATACTACGGTGCCCAATTAAATCCTAAAGGCATTAACGTTGGTAAGCCTTTAGTCAATGTCGGTACTATAGCTAAAAATATGAAATTATTACGACCTAATGATTTCGAAACATCATTAGATATCGCCCTTTCACCCGAACATACAATGACCGAGTCATCACAAACTAACAACGATTTGAAGCATATTAAAGACTTAGACGACAAATTCTGGAATGTCTTTTCAAATAGTCATATTAGCGATACATCCATTGCTATTACTTATATGAAAAATGACGATTACGATCAGTCTGCATTCGAAGATTTGCTACCAGTATTAAGCCGACATCATGTCCATCTGATGAACAAAGCCGTACCAGGTCGACATAATGATGATACATCAACCGTTGTGAATTGGTTTATGAACTTTTATCATATTTTATTAAAAGATCATTTTGGGAGAGACAATCATGCAAAGTAATCAAACATTAGACGTAAGATGGCGCAAAGTGACACGTCATACTTACAAACATGGCGCAACAATACAATTTCACGATGACTACACATATTATGAAAATCAACTCATGCCATCAGGCTTGCAAATTAACTTATGGGAACCAGCCACTACATTTGATAAAGATGGCCATCCGCCTAAACTCCCTATGTTAAAGAGAGGTTATCGTTATGATATTCATCTAGATATTACTGCCACGCCAGCACAAAGTGTTTATGTCATTGTGACCTTTTATTTAAAAAATGGTAAAGCATTCGACCACTGTATGATTAAAGAAACTGATAGCTATTTTATTTATCCAAATGAGGCTTATAGTTATGATATTTGCTTGATGAACGCTGCATGTCATCATCTTATATTTAAGAAAATCACCTTAACTGAACGATATTTTGTAAAGGATAAAGATAAAGAAATCGCCGAATCTATCGAATCATCAACCAATGACATTTTAACGAGCTCTGATGATATAACAGAGACACATTCATCAGAGGACGGTCGACCACGTACACCACAGGAGAATGTTAACTTAGTCAATCAAATCATGAAAACAACACGTCCAAAACGTGATCATAATTAAAATCCATTAATCAATCAGAAAGGAGGATAACTATGAATCTCAATGTGAATACCGCAATTAATCATATGAGGTTAAAAAAACTTTATAAAATATTAAATAAAATCAATCGTTATAGTGAAGACATGCGTCAATATTCAGATGAACAATTACAAGACAAAACCATAGACTTCAAACAGCAGCTGCAAGATGGTAACGCAACGTTGAATGATATTTTACCTGAAGCCTATGCTGTTGTCCGAGAAGCGTCACGTCGTGTATTAGGTATGTATCACAAAGACGTACAGGTACTAGGTGCAATAGTGATGCATCAAGGAAATATTTCAGAGATGCAGACAGGTGAAGGGAAAACATTAACTGCCACATTACCCTTGTACTTAAATGCGCTATCAGGTAAGTCTGTCTTTTTAATCACTACAAATGATTATTTAGCGAAACGTGACTATGAAGAAATGAAACCTTTATATGAATGGTTAGGTCTTACAACATCACTGGGATTTGTAGAGAATCCTCAAGGACCTATATCCAATCAAGAAAAGCAGACGCTATATCATCACGATATTATTTACACAACCAATGGTAATTTAGGTTTTGACTATCTTATCGATAACTTAGCTGATACGAAAGAAAGCAAGTTCTTACCTGAACTACACTATGCCCTCATTGATGAAGTGGATTCTATTATCTTAGATGCAGCACAAACACCACTCGTCATTTCTGGTGCACCAAGAGTACAATCTAATTTGTTTGAAATTGTAAAAGCCTTTGTAGCAACACTTAAAGAGGATCAAGATTTCAAAATGAAAAAGACAAAGCGTGAAATTTGGTTAACTGAACAAGGTATCGAAAAGGCCAATACATATTTTGATGTGCCTAATATCTATGATGCCCCCTACTTTGATTTAGTAAGGAATATTAATCTTGCATTACGTGCCACTTATTTATTTGATCTTAATTTAGATTACATTATTATGGACGGCGAAATCATGTTAATCGACCGTATCACTGGACGTATGTTACCAGGCACTAAAATGCAAGCCGGGCTTAACCAAGCCTTAGAAGCTAAAGAGCATTTAGATATTTCAGATGATATGAGTGTCATGGCTACCATTACCTTCCAAAATCTCTTTATGCAATTTGAGCGCTTTTCTGGAATGACGGCGACAGGTAAACTTGCGGAGAAAGAATTTTTCGACCTTTATTCAAAAATCGTTATTCAAATTCCAACATCTAATCCTGTGATAAGACGAGATTTACCGGATAAAGTATTTGTGAATGATGATGATAAAAATGTCGCAATTTTAGATACAGTGATTGACTATCATCAAAAGCATCGTCCTGTATTATTAATTACACGTACAGCTGAAGCAGCGGAATACTTTTCCAGTGAATTATTTAATAGACATATCCCGAACAACTTGCTGATTGCACAAAATGTCGCTCGTGAAGCCCAAATGATTGCAGAGGCAGGTCAATTGAATGCCGTTACTGTAGCTACAAGTATGGCTGGTAGAGGTACAGATATTAAACTATCTAAAGAAGTTCACGAACTCGGTGGTCTAACAGTACTGATTAACGAGCACATGGAAAATAGTCGTATCGATAGACAATTAAGAGGACGTGCCGGTCGTCAAGGTGACCCAGGTCAGTCTCAAATTTTTATTTCATTAGATGATTACTTAGTCCAACGTTGGAGCGATTCCAAGTTAAAAGACAATCCATCATTGATGAAACAAGATACAGCATACCTATCTGATAGCCCTACCTTTAATAATAAAATCAAACGTATTGTTAAAAAGGCACAACGTGTTTCTGAAGAAGAAGGCATGAAAGCACGTGAAACGGCAAATGAATTCGAGAAGAGTATTAGTACACAACGTCAATTAATCTATAGTGAACGTAACCGTATACTTAATAGTGAAAACTTAGATGACTTAGACTTTGAAAGTATTGCTCGTGATGTCTTTAATCATGACTTTAAGACTGACGGTAGTATGACAAGAGATCATATTGTTCGTTATATCTATAAAAACTTGAGCTTTAGTTTTGTGGATGCTAATTTTGAATTTAATCATCAAAATCACGATGAAAATATTGAGTTTTTAATAACACAATTTAAAGACCAACTGGCCACTAATAAACAGAAAATTAGTGACAACGAGTTATACCAACAATTTTTAAGAAAAGCAGTACTCAAAGCCATCGACACATCATGGATTGAGCAAGTAGACTATTTACAACAACTCAAAGCGAACGTCAATCAGCGTCAAAAAGGTCAACGGAATTCTATATTTGAATACCATAAAGTGGCATTAGACTCATTTAATGATATGGAACATGATATTAAACATCGTATGATTCGAAACTTATGTTTAAGTATCATTGATGAACAACAAAATGGTGATTTAACCATTCATTTCCCTTAAAAGGAGGGCTATTTATGACAATTTATAACATCAACTTTGGCATTGGTTGGGCAAGTAGCGGCGTAGAATATGCACAAAGTTATCGCGCACAAATGCTACGACATTTAAAAGAAGATGCAAAATTCATATTTTTAGATTTTATTGCGTCAGAAAATATACAAACCTTAACAGCTAACTTGGGGTTTCAAGACAATGAAGTCATTTGGTTATATCAATACTTTACAGATATCCCAATAGCACCAACTACATATACCATTGATCAACTTAAACTTGATGTCGGAAATACAGTGACACGGACTGAAGTCGATCAACAAGGCAAGGTACAACGTCTTTATTTAGACCATCAATCTCAAACATTTGTAACCTGTTATATGAAAAATGCCGACCAACCCTATGTTGACCGTGCTGAATTTGTCGTTAATGGTATGTTAATTCGCAAAGATTTCTATAGCTACGTTCGTGTCTTCTCTGAATATTACGCACCATATGATAACTATGCCAAATTGTATATGCGTCAGTTCTACAATGAAAATGGCTCTATCGCCTATCAAGAGATCATAGATGGTGATGCACATTCCTATGTATTTAACGATGCACGTTTTGATAGTAAAGAAGCCTTTGTTGCTTACTTTATTCAACAATTATATTTAACGCATAACGACATTGTCATATTAGATCGTGCCACTGATATCGGCCAAGCAGTTCTACAAAATAAAGGCCAAAGTCATGTCGGTATTGTGGTACATGCAGAACATTATAGTGACAATATCACAGATGGTACGCACATTTTATGGAACAATTATTATGAATATCAGTTTAATCACGCACCATATATTGATTTCTATATTGTGGCTACCGATTTACAAAATCAAATTCTGTCACAACAATTTGCGCAATATACAAAATTTCAACCACGTATTAGAACAATACCTGTGGGTAGTCTCGACCAATTAACAATGCCAAGTGTAGAAAGACAACCATATTCTATCCTAACCGCTTCACGTTTAGCGTCTGAGAAACACGTAGATTGGATCGCACTAGCAGTCATTAAAGCCAAACAAGCAGTACCACAGCTATCATTTGATATTTACGGACACGGCCCAGAAAAAGATAAAATTCAACAAATCATCAGTGAACATCATGCCGAAGACTACATTCACTTACGAGGTCACGTCAATCTTGATGAAATTTACACACAATATGAATTATTTGTATCAGCATCACAAAGTGAAGGCTTTGGCTTAACACTTATGGAAGCAGTAGGTTCTGGCTTAGGTATGATTGGTTTCAATGTGAATTATGGGAACCCCACTTTCATCTCAGATGGTCAAAACGGTTACTTATTAGATAAACCGACTAAGGAAGAATCTATCGAGGAGATTACAGATCGCATGGCTGATAAAATAGTTCAATACTTTAACAATGGCCCTACATCTCCTCAGCAAGTTTCATATGATATTGCTACACCATTTAAGACAGCAGAAATGATTAACAAATGGCAGAATTTAGTCGACGAGGTGCTCTATGATTAATTTATTTGAATATTATAATCAACCGACTCAGTTATTACATCAAACACTTGAACAAGCAGATTATCATAACTTCACTATTTGTATTGAAGATGATGGTTTCCTACCAGATGAGGTGACATCCCCTTATCAGTTCTTTGCGGCTAATTTATTACATGATGACGATCAACCTAAATTCTTTAATGCTGTTGATGTCCCACCATTTTGGGAAATTAGTGGCGATGGGCAATCAGCTCAAATTAAAGATATGGGACATATTAGAGGCGAAATACGTTATCGCCCTCATTATAAAACGCGCATAGTTAGTCATGTGCGTTGGTTCGACGATAAAGGTCGCTTGCGTTCTGAAGATCATTATTCAAAACATGGCTTTAAATTTGCTGAAACGATTTATGATTTGGCTGGAAAAGCTATATTAAAGAAATATGTAACCCGAGAAGGTAAAGAAGTGATATATGAAAACTATGTCACAGGGGATTATGTATTAGACTGGCAAGGACAATCCTATTTCTTCCCTTCTAAAGTGGCGTTTATAACCTTCTATCTTCAACAAATTCAAGTGGATTTATCTGAGATCATTATTAATTCTTTATCAACACCATTCTTAGTCTTACATCATATGAATACAGAAGGTAAAGGCTTATTATTCTGGCAAGAAAGTAGTAACGGTCATGTCCCAGGAAATATGTTGTCATTACTAGATGGTACATTACAACGTCAATTCTCTGTGATGATACCTGATTACAGAGAATATCATACTGTGGTGGCACAACTTAATTCTGAACAAGCATCGCATGTTTATCAAGCCGGTTATCTGTATGACTTTGATAAATCAAATCAATATTCAAACCATGCACTCATCCTGACAAACTCAGATGAAATACCGCAGCTTGAACATATTATAGTGGCGCACCCTAATATGCAATTCCATATCGCTGCATTAACTGAAATGTCGTCCAAACTCATGACGTACGATCAACATCAACACGTACATTTATATCCAGCAGCAACTAAAGATATATTTGCGGAACTATACCAACTCTGTGATATTTACCTCGACATTAATCAAGGCAACGAAATTGAAAATGCAGTAGCACGGGCATTTCATCATCAACACGTTATCTTAGCGTGGGATGAGGTTGCGCATCAGCGTCCATTTACTGCACCAGAAAACACATTTACATTAGAACAATTGAACCAGTTTAACCAAGTGTTACACGATATCACTACTAACCATCAACAGTTCGACTTACATCGTACTTACCAAGCTAGACACGCTAACCAACTCACAATTGATACATTCGTGAGTATAATACAACAGGCACTGTATGAATAAACGCTTAATAAGAGACATTCACTTAATGATAAAAGTAAAATCTATTGTATTGACTTAAAATTCATCTATCCAAAAATCCCCCTACTAATAAAATAGTAAGGGGGCTTATGAAATATCATTTCAGAAAATTAACTTAATTATGTTAATCTAAAAGTAACTAAGTTGAGGTGAATAAAATGAAAATTTCATGGATTTCTTGGTGGATAATGAGTATTCTAGAAATTATAACTTTCATCTTTTTCGCGTTTATGGTGTGGAATAGAAATGTAGATGCAGCTGGCGTAACACAAACAACCGAACTAAAGTTAGTTAATCTAGGTGTGTTAGGATTTGCATTTTTAATTCCATTTATAGTGCAAATAGCATGGTTAATCGCTAATATTGTAATTTCAAAAAAGCAAAAGAATCAAGCATTACATTAAAATTTAGTTTTATACATTCAAAACAAAAAGCAATTTCTATCCACTTCGAATAGAAATTGCTTTTTCTCATGTTTATGATGAAATGTAAAAATTAATAGCTATCGATTTAATTGGTATATTTCACATCATCTAACTTTTAAATCAACTGGTTATGATTAATTTGACTTAGCTCGGAAATAATTTTTTTATTAACAAATATATTAAATTGAGAAAAATAATAACTTTAAGTAGATACCAACCAAACATACATAACTCTTTAAGAATATTAATGAACTTAAGATTGTGTTGAAATGATATTCTTTTTCAGAGAAGTTCTTGTATTAAAAATCAAAGCAAATACATGGAATTAAAAAAATCTTAAATAACACTACCCAAAAGTAGTTTTTTAGTACGAAAAAATCGTTTGTTAAATGTGTAATATCATGATAATATATACTTATCAAAAAAACCAATCTCAACTTTGAGACTGGAAAAACTTAGTAAACCTAATTTTGAAATTCTTGGGTTAATATGTTATCACAATGTATATTTCTGCTCTCGTATTGGTAGTACGAGAGCTTATTTTTTTGCAGTCATTTTGATGACTACGTATAAAGTACTAATGAAACTTACAACTATAGAAATATCTATATCTAAGTGAATAGTCATACGCATCACCTCACTTTCTCAAGTGTAAAGCGATAACATATGACAAATTTTTGAACTAAGTTTTATAAGGATAATTATACATAATACCTAAACTTATTTAAAGTTAAAGTTTTATGCCAAATGTTCGTCTTTTCTTTCGAACACTGACAACTATTGGGCTAAACACAACTCGATAAAATAAAAATATTTTTTCGATTTAAATTACTTGACTTTAATAATGAGTTTATTCAACTCTATTTTTACTATTAGTATTCTTTTTAATACTATATATAGTATAAATAAACCAAATTAATGCTATTACTATACATATTCTAGTCAGCCAACTTGTAATACTTGAAGAGCTACTATCTTTTTTCACTGCGTCTATTTGTATAGATATAACATTTTCAGCAGACAAAGTAACCTTTGCTTTATCAGGGTTATCTTTATCAAATTTAAATGTAAAATGTTGCGTTACATCGTTTTTAGAATCATAAATATCAAAGCTTACTGAGTCTCCTCTTTCTTTAATATTTTCCATCTCATTTCTTGTGTCTCTTTGTTCCATTTTACCATCTTTAATAATAGCCCAATTTTCTTCAAAAGTTTCATTATACCAATGGCCTTCTAATTTCTTTTCTGCACTATTTCCACAACCACACAAAACTACTAGTGATAACACAAGCAAAAATAATATTTTTTTCATTAATATCCTGCCTCAGCTTTTTCTTTATCAGTTCTAGCTTTCCAATCATTAAAACTTTCATTTTCATCAGCATAAGCCCAACTAGAACCACCACCACCAGCACCATTAGCTTTTTGTTCAGGTGTTAAATGTGTAATATCATATTGGCTCTTTTTAGCATCTAAATACTCTTTATATTCTTTACTATTAGTATTTACACTTTCATTATTTGTGTTACTTTTACTTACATTATTATTTTGTGAATTAGTATTAGCTTGTTCTTGTTCTCCTTGTTGATTATTAGAAGTATTAGCAGTTTCTTCATTATTAGAATTTTGTTGAGAATTTTCATTATAATTATTCTCTGTAGAATTATTTGTAGTTTTACCTTTTGATTTCTCTTTCTTATTATCTTTCTTTTTTTGTTCTTGTTTGTTTTTAGAATCTTTATCTTGGTCATTATCCTTTTGACCACAACCTGTTAATAATAAAGTAATTGCAATACTAGGTATTGCTATGTATTTAATTCTCATTTCTCCCCACCCTTTTCGTTTAATAATTAAATATTAACACAACTTAATAAAAAAATTAGCAACAATTTTAAATAAAACTAGAATTTTTTTAAATAGTAGCTACAACTTTATGAAATATACGTACTTCAAAAATGAGTTAGATATCATTTAATAAAAATACTTACTATTGTTGAAAACAATAAGTGTGAATTACAAATAAATAGACTATGTTCAAATTAAAAAAAGCAATTTCTATCCACTTCGAATAGAAATTGCTTTTTTATATGAATACGTATCCAAATTATTTTGATGAATGAGATTAAAACAGTGAAGCTCCATTTATGATCTTTAATATTTAATTCATATACTCTGAGCGAACCACCATTTTTAAAATTAATGATGAACAAACTGCTAATATGATTGAAATCATTAAAGATAAATTAAAATGATAATCTATGTAATATAATATCCCCCCTATAAATGAACCTAATCCTATTCCTAAATTTAATACTGAGATATCATAACTTAATATTTGACTCGGGTCTCCTCGTAAAAATTTAAGTAATGCATATTGAACTGTTGGATTTGTTCCCCAATGAAATAAATTCCATATAAATACACATAAAGTAAGAATTAAAACATTTCCACCGGCGAACCAAATGAATATAATAGAGATTGTGTATACCCCAATAATTATATTTCCAGCTATATTGTATCCTTTTTTCTCCGACAAACTATTACCTAATTTTGATCCTAGTACACCTGCAATACCTGAAAGGAATAAACATAAACTTACAATAAAGATACTATGACCGTTGCTTTTTACTAAAGGCTCGATATATGTAAACAATATACTATTAGAAACCATCATTAATAGTAAAAAAACAAGTATCAATATGATACCTTTATAATTAATTACTTTATATTCAGTATTATTAACACTTTGATCTTCGGTTTTATGAGGTATAAAATACAATACACCTAATAAACATAAAAAAGTTATAATTGCGATTAAATAAAATGGAAGTTTCCAATTATACTGAGAAACTATTAGCGTACCTAATGGTATACCTAATATGTTTGCAGCACTAAATCCAACATATATATTAGCAATTACAGAAGCTTTATATTCTTCTGGAACAATGTTGGCACCTGTTGCCATTAACTTTACTGTTATTAATGAAGCGACACCTGCTAATACAATTCTAACTAAACACAACAAAATGTAATTTCTAATTATCGTAGTCATTAAAGTTAACAGAATAAAAATAATCAAACCATACACTAAGATGTTTTTATCATTTATATTTTTTGTGAGTTTCGTTAAGATAGGACTTAATATCGAAAAAGCAATAGCATATAAAGTGACCAATTGACCTATCAAAGCTTTACTTACATGAAATTCCTTACTCATTTCACCTAACATACCAACGACTATCAAATCTGATACGCCTACGATAAACATTGTTAAAAATCCAATAATTGTTATTCTTTTACTGATGGCCATATACTATTCCTCAAAATCTAGTTGGTGAACATTTGTAATAATGAATGTAGGATTTTCACGTTTTAATTCTTCAACACCATGGCTTCCCCAAGTTACAGCACAAGAATCTAAATTAGCATTATTAGCCATTTTTATATCGAAAACTGCATCTCCTATATATATCGTTTGATTACGATGCAAGTTATATTTATTTAATATATATATTATTCCATCGGGGGAAGGTTTATAGTTTTCAACCTTATCCGAACCTATAACTTCTAAAAAGAAATGTTCAACTTTCAATTTTTTTAGATTTCGTTTTAATACATCTGTTTTTTTACTAGATACTACAAACAACTTATATTTTTCATGGAGCTCTGCGAGTTGTTCTGTCATTCCGTCAAAAATATTCAAATATAATGTTTCTGTTTCTTTATAATATCTTCTAAATAACTCCATTAATTGATTCAATTCATTTTCAGATAAACTTTTTTCACTCATTAAATCAAAAGATTTTTCTATAGGTATCCCCATATAATATTCAATTTGCGTGTCACTAGGTATATGTAAACCAAATTCTGAAAATGCTTTTTTGGTTGCTATCGAACTACTTTTTTTTGAATCAGCAATTGTTCCATCGAAGTCAAATATTATATTTTTATACAAAACATTTACTCCTTTCAAATTTATATTAGTTATAAATAGCGTTATCTTTGATGAATCTTAATGCCAATAAATCATTCATATAATCTATATCAAAAACATTGTACTCTGAAGCTATATTCTTATTAAAGGTTGCTATTTGAATATTGCTATTATATAAATCTACTAAATCTGAGGAATTAGTAACTAGTAGATTGTTTTCATTTATGTCATGTTCTTCTTTACAGTTTGAATATCGTTTAATTTTTTCGTTTCCATAAAGACATTCAAAATGCTTAACTTGAGGTCCATTTTCACTAATAATTGATTCATCTAATATTATTTTTTGTGGTCTAAATGCTTGAAATTTCCATGGTTCATAAGATTTTTCCGAATTGGTATCCCCTATAAAATAAGATAATTTAGCTGGTGAAAATTTTCCTGAACCAATAACAGGTCCTAAACCAGAATGTACGGGACAACCATCATATTTCTCTGCTAATTTTCTAACATTTTTTTGTGCTTTAGCTTTAGTTTCCATATTGTAATTAAAATATTCATCTGATTTACTAAGAGTTTGCATTGCTAATGTTATAAAAGCACCTAAATTTCTTGATTTTCTGTGTTTATAACTATTAGAACTAAAATTAATGAACCATAATTCATTTTTAAAACGATACGCATAACCATCGTCTAAAGGATTATTATCAATATTATCCTTTTTATATCAATACTTATTTTTCATTGATGAAAGAAGTTGCCAAACCATAAACTGCTTTGCATGTATACTCATATTGCCAATTGGTTCAAAATATACTAACAATCCAGAAATGCCCCTATCTTTTTTAGGCATCTTTTTTAATTCATTTAAATAAAGATCTATATCTTTAGATAATTCTTCAGGACTATATGGATAATTTAATGCAGAATAAAAGTGAACTTCCTTTTTATGTCCTTGTATGCCAAATACACATGGAAATCCTTTCGATTCTATAACTTCTTTAGATTGTTTAATTTCTCGATTCAACCACTCGCAACGATTTTCTATTCTTCCAATGCAGCTTTGAGAAACGAACATTTAAACACTCCTTTAAAATATTGTTCGCCTATATTGTAACTAAAAACCTGGAATTTTCAAATAATCTCTTATAATTTTTTAATATAATTATAGTTTCTATTAAAATCACAATATTAGCCAAAAAATCAGTTAGATAAAAAAAGACTCCCGTTACATGAAGTTAACAGGAGTCAAATTATAGTTTCTATGATCATAAATTTATTCTTTTATATACCAATCTACATTATGTTTTTTACATACCATTATCAATCTCAACCTCATCATTCAAAAAATGCGTTTGGATATTGGATGATACCTGAAGCATGATTTAAAGCACTATCTTTTAATTCAATTGCCATCAATAACTCATCTGATACTTCAAAAGGCGCTTGTATGCCCCAATGAGATGCTTTTTTGAAACCAAATTTCGGATAATATGCTTCGTGTCCCATAACGATGACTGATTCAAAATCAAGGCTCTCTGCAATGGTTAAAGCTTGTTGTATTAATTTTTGACCTACACCTTTATTTTGATATTCGGGTAAAACAGAAATAGGTGCTAATGCTAAAGATTCTACTTTCTTATCCTTAGTATCAATCAAAATTTTAGATAATAATATATGTCCTATGATTTTATCTTCATTTACAGCGACTAATGATAAATCTGGAACAAATGCCTCTGACTTTCGTAATTTCGCAACCAATGTGTGCTCACTTTGATCACTATATGATTCATTCTCAAAAGCCTTTTTCACTACTTCTTCAGTTTGCAGGTAATCTTCTTTTTGCTCTTGTCTGATGATGAATTTCATCCTATCACCCCTCATCATAGTTAGTGCGCTGATATTTTACACAATTACCGTCATGAGTTCCTCTATATTTTACAGCTAGTGTCGATTAAATCAACTGGTTATGATTAATCTGACTTAGCTCGGAAATAATTTTTCTACTATCTGAATTTAACTTTTTCACATAGACGGTATTATGATTGGCTTCGAATTTCTGTACGATAGTATCAATCGCATTCACTGCTGAATCATCCCATAAATGTGCATGGTTGAAGTCTAATTCAATGACTGAATGGTCCACATTAAAGTCAATTTGGTTCATCATGGAATCAATAGATACAAAGAAAATTTGGCCTTCAAAGTATACATGTAACGTCTCATCAAACGTCTCTGTTGTCACATTCACGTTAGAAATCTTAGTCGCGAAGAAGAGTGCACTAAATACTACACCTACGATAACACCAATGGCTAGATTATGTGTCATCAATACAATAATAACTGTTAGAATCATCACAAAGGCATCCGTTTTTGGAGCATTTTTAACATATTTAAAGGAATGCCAGTCTACTGTTCCAATAGATACCATGACCATAATTCCCGCTAAAATAGGCATTGGAATTTGCACTACTAAATCCCCTAATACAATAATCATAAATATGAGTACTATACCTGCAGTTAATGTCGATAATCGACTTGTCGCACCGGATTTCACATTAATGACAGATTGTCCGATCATCGCACAACCACCCATACCACCGAAGAATCCTGTAATGATATTTGCGATACCTTGTCCACGAGATTCCTTATTTTTACTACTATAAGTATTTGTAAATTCATCAACAATTTTAGCTGTGAGTAAACTTTCTACTAACCCCACAATCGCCATCGAAACTGAAAATGGTAAGATGACTTGTAACGTTTCCAGTGTGTACGGTACTTGTGGAATAATGAAATGAGGCAATGCTTGCTTAATCGTACCTAAATCGCCAACGGTATGCACATTGGCACCTGTAAACATATATAATGCTGTTAATAAAATAATCGCAATTAATGGAGCAGGAATTGCTTTAAAGAATCTAGGTACAATATATACGATTAATAAAGTAATAATGACATAAATGTAAGTCGCAATGGATATATTAAAAATATGCTCAATTTGAGATAGAAAGATCATAATACCTAATGCATTAACAAAGCCAATCATTACGGATTGTGGAATGAATTTCATCAGTCTTCCTACTTTTAAAATACCTAAGACAAGTTGAATCAAACCCATTAAAATCGTTGCTGCAAATAAATATTCCACTCCATGTTCCTTCACGAGTGGTGTCACAACAAGTGCAACAGCACCTGTAGCACCTGAAATCATTGCCGGTCGTCCACCAACAATCGCTGTCACTGTCGCTATGATAAACGCCGCATATAAACCAATCATCGGGTCTACCCCCGCTATGATTGAAAAGGCAATCGCTTCTGGAATTAAAGCAAGTGCCACTACAATACCTGCTAGTATATTTTTCATCGGTTGATTAAACCACTGTACTTTCCAACTATCTACCATAACATCCGCTCCTTTTCATACTATTTAAATTCAATATTGATAAAGCGCTCATTACGTCCCTATCGTATTTAAAATATGCATATATTTGCACTTTGCATACATATGACACCGTCCACTTTTTCCGCAATAAAATAGAGCGAGTAAGAAACCATTGTGTCATTCAACTTGGTTTCATCACTCGCCCATGAAGGTGGCTATCTTATCATCTCATTAGAATTGTTATTTATTGACTATCCTACGTGCCACTCACTATATGACATATATCAATTGAATCGCGTTTTATTTGCCGAATTGAAACCTTACGCATTATAACATCAAGCACGCTTCAATGGCAAAATTCATTTTGATACTTGTCATCGACTTTTAATATACATCACGTCACATGAATCATGACTTTAGCTCTTCTTGATATGTCTGCCCAAATAATTGATAATGTACAAATTCGGTAACATCTGCTGAACTGACTAATATCAATATCGTATCATTACCGCCAACTGTTCCCAATACCTCATTTAAATTGAGCTGATCGATATAAAAGTTCACACTTTGCGCAAATCCTGGCGATGTTTTGACAATAAGGTAGTGATCTTTAATTGTGACCTTTTCGATCTCATCATTGTAAAAGGCTATGAGTTTCGTTTTCGCTTCGTTTTGAGCATTATCATTAAACTTTCGGTAACATCGATCATTATTGGCGGTAGGCATTTTATATATTTTAAGTTCATTTAAATCTCTACTAATCGTTGCCACACTATATTTGATACCAAAATGTTTATCAAGATAGTCGACAATTTCGGCTTTTGAACGTATGTCATTATCTTTCACAATTGTCGATATTAAATCCAATCGTTTACTTTTTCTCATATCTATTTACTCCTTTATCTGCATATTTCACAAAATACAGACAAACTTCATCACAAATACCATATCAAATTTCTTTCATACAATATGTGAAGTATTTCTCATTTATAACAATTTTTATAAAAAGTTTTATATTGATGTATAAAAATCTTCTTAAAATATAGACAGATTTAACATTTATAGTTAATTAATCATGCATGACTATCCATACATTCAATCGAATAAAAAATCATATTATATTAATTATTTATTATCGTATTAACTTAATATACATGTAGTTATAGGTTTTATGCGTTTATATTGCATAATCTATCATCAAATTGCATTGAATAAATATTTTATATGAGATATTCGACATTATTATTGTGAAAAGATTCTCAATCTCTATGTTGAAAGCGCTTTATACTCTAGGTGTATTAAATCAAAGGAGGAAATAACAATGGAAAAAGGACCTATCCACGTAAACAGTGAAATCGGCAAATTAAAAACGGTATTACTTAAACGACCAGGTAAAGAATTAGAAAATTTAGTGCCTGATCATCTAAGTGGATTGCTATTTGACGATATTCCTTATTTGAAAGTTGCTCAAGAAGAGCATGACCATTTCGCGCAAGTACTCAGAGATGAAGGTGTCGAGGTTGTCTATTTAGAACACCTAGCTGCAGAAGCCATTGCAGATGCCTCTGTTCGCGAACAATTTATCGACGATATTTTAAAAGAATCACAAAAGACTGTCCTCGGTCATGAAAAAGAAATTAAAGAACTATTCGCAACATTAAATGACCAAGAACTGGTAGAAAAAATTATGGCTGGTGTACGTAAAGAAGAAATTCAATTAGAAACGAATCACCTCGTAGAATATATGGATGACCGCTATCCATTCTATCTCGATCCAATGCCAAACCTTTACTTCACTAGAGACCCACAAGCATCTGTAGGTAGAGGAATGACTATCAACCGTATGTATTGGCGTGCCCGTCGTCGTGAATCTATCTTCATGACATATATTTTGAAATATCACCCAAGATTCAAAAACGACGATGTCCCAGTTTGGTTAGATAGAAATTCACCATTCAATATTGAGGGTGGCGATGAATTAATTCTATCTAAAGATGTACTTGCAGTTGGTATTTCTGAACGTACCTCTGCACAAGCTATCGAACGCTTAGCAAGACAAATTTTATTCGATGATCAATCTACATTTACTAAAGTACTTGCCATCGAAATTCCAAACAGCCGTACATTTATGCATTTAGATACAGTATTTACCATGATTGACTACGACAAATTTACAATGCATGCTGCGATTTTCAAAGAAGAAGATAACATGAACATCTTCACCATTGAAAAAGATGAACAAGGTCAAGACATTAAAATTACGCACTCAAACAAATTAAAAGAAACATTAGAAGATGCGCTTAACATCGACAATATTGAATTTATCCCAACAGGTAATGGTGACGTTATCGATGGTGCCCGTGAACAATGGAATGACGGTTCTAACACATTGACTATCCGTCCAGGGGTTGTCGTAACTTACGACCGAAACTATGTATCTAACCAATTATTACGTGATAAAGGCATTAAAGTTATTGAAATTACAGGTAGTGAATTAGTACGTGGTCGTGGGGGCCCAAGATGTATGAGCCAACCATTATATAGAGAAGATATTTAATTCAGTACACACATGCACTTTACTAATACATTTTAAAGAAATGAGGAATGAATCATGTCAGAAATTCAACAACCACTTAACTTAAAAGGTAGACATTTATTAAAAGAAGATGACTTTACGAAAAAAGAATTTAGCGATTTAATCGATTTCGCTATTACTTTAAAAGATTATAAACAAAAAGGGATTCCACATCGTTATTTAGATCATAAAAATATCGCCCTATTATTTGAAAAGAATTCTACACGTACACGTGCAGCCTTTACTGTTGCCTCTATTGATTTAGGTGCACATCCTGAATTCTTAGGAAAAAATGATATCCAATTAGGTAAAAAAGAATCTGTTGAAGACACAGCTAAAGTACTAGGAAGAATGTTTGATGGTATCGAATTCCGCGGTTTCTCACAAGAGATGGTTGAAGACTTAGCTAAATATTCAGGTGTACCTGTATGGAATGGTTTAACGGACGCATGGCATCCAACACAAATGTTAGCTGACTACATGACAGTTAAAGAAAACTTTGGTCATTTAGATGGCATCAAACTTACTTATGTGGGTGACGGACGTAACAATGTGGCTAACTCACTACTTGTGGCTGGATCAATGCTTGGTGTAGACGTAACAATTTGTTCTCCTAAAGCACTCTTCCCATCTCAAGACTATATTGATATTGCAGAAAGACGTGCCAAACAAGATGGTGGTTCAATCACAATTACAGATAATATTGACGAAGGTGTTAAAGATGCCGATGTTATCTACACTGACGTGTGGGTATCTATGGGTGAAGAAAGTGAGTTTGAATCACGTATTAAATTATTAAAAGACTATCAAGTTAATAGAGCTATGTTCGATAAAACTGGTAAAGATAGCACGATTTTCTTACATTGTTTACCAGCCTTCCATGATACAAATACCACATACGGTCAACAAATCAAAGATGACTATGGTTTATCTGAAATGGAAGTCACTGACGAGATATTTAGAAGCAAACATTCTAAAGTATTCGATCAAGCAGAAAACCGTATGCATACGATTAAAGCTGTGATGGCGGCTACGCTAGGATAGTTTGCAATTAAAAAGAAGACGCAGGTTTGGTTACGATACCCTCATATCACTGAACTCCTATATATGAATCACAACTGAACCTGCTTATTTATTCAAAGGAGACATGACATATGAGTGAATCAGATGGAAATAAATTAAGTAAAACCTCCTTGATTGGCCTCGTCATTGGTTCAATGATTGGTGGCGGTGCATTTAACATTATTTCAGATATGGGTAATCAAGCTGGTGGTTTAGCCATCATTATTGGTTGGATTATCACAGCAATTGGTATGATTTCCCTAGCCTTTGTCTTTCAAAACTTAACGAATGAAAGACAAGACTTAGACGGTGGTATCTATAGTTATGCACAAGCCGGGTTCGGTGATTTTATTGGATTTTCAAGTGCTTGGGGTTATTGGTTTGCAGCCTTTCTAGGCAATGTGGCCTATGCCACATTATTAATGTCAGCGGTCGGTAACTTCTTCCCGATCTTCAAAGGTGGAAATACCTTACCAAGTATTATCGTTGCTTCTATCCTTTTATGGGGCGTGCATTACCTCATCTTAAAAGGTGTAGAAACAGCTGCGTTTATTAATAGTATCGTTACTGTTGCCAAACTCATCCCTATCTTACTTGTCATCGTATGTATGATTGGTGCGTTTAACTTTGAGACCTTTAAAGCTGGTTTATACGGCATGACAAGTGGCGATACTGGCATATTCAGTTGGGGTGACACATTAGGCCAAGTGAAAAGTACAATGCTTGTAACGGTCTGGGTATTTACAGGTATTGAAGGTGCGGTTGTCTTTTCAAGCCGTGCTAAAAGTAAAAAAGACGTCGGTACTGCAACTGTGATCGGTCTTATCTCTGTATTAGTCATCTATTTCTTAATGACTGTTCTCGCACAAGGTGTCATTCAACAGAATCATATTTCAGAACTATCTAACCCATCTATGGCCGCAGTCTTAGAACATATAGTAGGACATTGGGGTTCAGTACTAGTCAACATTGGTTTAATCATTTCAGTATTAGGTGCTTGGTTAGGATGGACACTACTCGCAGGTGAATTACCCTTCGTCGTTGCGAAAGATGGCCTATTCCCTAAATGGTTTGCAAAAGAAAATAAAAATAAAGCGCCTGTCAATTCATTATTAATTACGAATATATTAGTACAAATCTTTTTAATCAGTATGTTATTCACAGAGAGTGCTTATCAATTCGCCTTTTCACTCGCATCCAGTGCGATCCTTATCCCATATATGTTCAGTGCTTTCTATCAAGTTAAATACACTTACTTAACGAAGGAACGTGCTACAACGAAACAATGGGTTATTGGTATTATCTCTTCTGTTTACGCGATTTGGCTCGTTTATGCAGCGGGTATAGATTACTTACTATTAACCATGTTGCTCTATATCCCAGGCTTATTCGTTTACCAAACCGTCCAAAAAAATAACCGGAAACCTTTAAGCAAGGTTGACTATATCTTCTTTGTATTAATCACAATTCTAGCAATCATCGGCATTTTTAGATTAATCACTGGTGCCGTAAATGTATTCTAATTAAGGAGTGAACGATATGGATAACAAAATCGTCATCGCGTTAGGCGGTAATGCCATACAAACTGATGATGGCTCAGCTGACGCACAAAGAAAAGCAATACGTTCGACAATGCAAGCACTCAAACCTTTATTTGATACTGATGCAGACATTGTTATCTCTCATGGTAACGGTCCACAAATTGGTACGATGTTAATCCAACAAGCTAAAGCAGATAGTCCACAAACCCCTGCCATGCCGCTTGATGTTTGTGGTTCCATGACCCAAGGTATGATAGGATTCTGGATAGAGACGGAAGTCAACAGAGTACTTGCTGAAATTAAGAGTCCAAGACGTGCAGGTACAGTAATTACTCGTGTTGAGGTCGACGAACATGACCCCCGTATGTCTAACCCAACTAAACCTATTGGACCATTTTACACTAAAGAAGAAGCTGAGCAATTACAGCAAGCCAATCCAGAATCAACTTATAAGGAAGATGCTGGACGTGGTTACCGTAAAGTGGTACCTTCACCTTTGCCAGTGTCTATTTTAGAGCATCAACTCATTAGTACATTAGTAGAGAATCAAAATATCATCATTGCATGTGGTGGCGGCGGCATACCAGTTATTAAGCGCAACGACACATATGAAGGTGTCGAAGCTGTAATAGATAAAGACTTTGCCAGTGAACGCTTAGCACAACTCATCGACGCTAATACTTTAATGATATTAACGAACGTAGAGCATGTATATATCAACTACAACGAGCCTAATCAAGAGGCATTAACAAACGTTGACGTTGCAACGTTAAAACAATATGCCAAAGATGGTAAATTTGCCGAGGGTTCTATGCTTCCTAAAATCGAAGCTGCCATTGATTTTGTTGAAAGTGGTGAAGGCCGACGCGCGATTATCACTAATTTAGATAATGCATATGAAGCATTCAAAGGACATGTTGGCACACAAATCGAGCATTAATCACTAAGGTGGTGACTTTATGACAAACAACCAATCACGAGGCATTGCAATCGATAATTCAATAATCACAAATCATAGTGATCAGTGTCTTGAACGACTTGCCCAATTGATTCACATCCCTTCTGTTGCTTTACAACCTTACAAAAATGAATGTATCGTTAGACAATATAACAAAGGACAAGTCATTTACTATTCTTCTGACGAATTAACACATATTTACTATTTGATTGATGGTTATATATTAAGAGAACAATTTAGTATGAATGGTGATGTATACCGCATCTTAAACAAGGATGATAAATTATTCCCCATGCATAATCTCTTCCAAGAGAAGACAACGAATGAAATGTGTACAGCCATTACAGACTGTATCATGATTGCCGTTCCCATTGATCTTATTGAATATCTATGTAGAAACAATGACAAAGTGTTTATTAGAATTTACCAATTGTTATGTAACAATCAGAAACAACAAATTGAATATCATATGGCACTCAGTTCTAAAAGTGCAAAAGAACGCGTGATTAAAATATTAATTTATTTATGTCACATGATTGGTTATGATAACGACGAATTTTATGAAATCAAATCATTTTTAACAATTCAAATGATTAGTGATCTTGCAAGTATTTCACGTGAAACAACTGGCCATATTATTCAAGAATTGAAAGAGCAAAATATTTTGCTTAAACACCATAAAAACTGGATTATCAGTAAACAAATTTTAGCGTAATCATTTTATCCCATAAACCCATATTCACCCCATCTCATGGTTAATCAGCATATGAAGACCTCCTTTTATTAACGTGACATGGTGATTAACCGACTAAAGCTCGACAAAGATCAATGTAGCGATCGCTGTCGAGCTTTTTTGATACGCTTAATCAATAGCAAAAACCCCTTTACTACGGCGGATAGTAAAGGGGGTTTGGGGAAATTATTTATATGTCATCTATTGAATGATTTTAATTGTTAAAGGGAACTGTCACTAATGAATCTTTACATCTACTAATGCAGAATGCTTATTTTAAGAAATCTGGGTCTAAATATGGTGCACCATTTGAATAGTCATAGAAACCTTTACCTACGCCACGGCCTAATTCACCTTTATCGATTTTACTTTGTAATAAATCAACAACTTTACCATCGATTTCATCGTTAGATTCTTGGTAAATAGCATTTAAAATGTGATACATCGTATTTAATCCAATGATATCTACAATAGCTAATGGACCATGAACCGCATGGAATCCAATCATCCATGTTTTATCAATTGTTTCAACATTTGCAATGTCTTTAACTAATAATTTAAGTCCAGCATGAAGTAATGGAATTAATAACGTATTTAAGATATATCCTGGTTGTTCTTTGTGAATTGGAATCACTACTAAGTGAATATCACGTGCAAATGCTAAGATTTTATTAAATGTGTCTTCTGTTGTTTTGCTTGCAACCATGACTTCACCAGTGTTTTTAAGCCATACACCATTTGAGAAGTGTAATGCCGCGAATTTTTCTGGACGACCAGTTAAGTCTTCAAAGTCACTTGGTCTTAATGTAGAAGAGTTTGTAACGATATACGCATCTTCATTTAAGACTTCGCTTAATTGTTTATAGAAATCTTTTTTAATATCAGTGTTTTCTGGTACAACTTCAATAACTAAATCTGCATCTTTTGTTGCTTCAGCTAAATCAGTATAGTAGCTAATATTTGATTCAAATTTGTCTACAGTTGCGTCATCCACATTCATATCTGATTTGTAATCTTGTTTGATTTGTTTTACACGGCCTTTAGCAGCTTCAATCGCATCATCACTAATATCATAAAGTGACACGTTAAAGTCACCAGACGCAGTTTGGAATGCGATTTGACTACCTAAGACACCGCCACCTGCTACAGTAATATTTTTGAATCCATGTGTTAAATCTTTGATTTCTTTTGGATTATCAAAGAAGTTGTCACTCTTGAATTCAGGGTTTGGATAATTGTAGAAACCTTTACCTACAGATTTACCAAGACGACCTTCTTCTACCATACCTTCTAAGAATTTAAGGTAGTTTTTAGCCCATTCTGGTGAATTTTCATCCATTTTTGATTTTCTGATATTTAAATGTGTCGCGATACCAACGATATCATTCATGCCAAATGGTCCATGTTCATCGTTTGTCGCTTTCATCCATGTTTTATCGATCATTTTATAATCTGCAACTTCGTTACCTAGTAAGTAACCTGCTTGTGTTACTAAAGGTACAAGTAATGAATTTAAAATATAACCTGGTTGTTCTTTTCGGATTGGAAGTGGTACCATGCCGATTGCTTTCGCAAAGTCTAATACTTCATTAAAGATTTCATCTGAAGTATCTTCCGTACGCATCACTTCACCTGTATTACGTAACCAAATTTCATTAGCAAAGTGTAATGCTAAGAATTTTTCTGGTCTACCTGTAACATCTTTAAATTGACTTGGCGCAAATGTTGAAGAATTTGTTGCGAAAATTGTTTTTTCAGGTGCACTTTCACCTAACTGTTTATAGAAATCTGTTTTAATTGAAACAACTTCTGGAATTGCTTCAATAACAATGTCAGCATCTTTCGCTGCATCAGGAATACTAGTACTAAATTGGATTGATTGATACGCTTGTTCTACTTTCTCTTCAGTCGTATCTAAATCATCTAAATAACGTCCTTTTAAGATATTCAAACGTTCTTTAACTTTTTCTAAAGCCTCATCATTAATATCATATAACGTTACATTAAATCCGTGGAATGCACTTTGGAAAGCGATTTGACTTCCTAGTACACCGCCACCTGCGACTACTACGTTTTTAAAATTCATCTCTTATGCCCCCATAATTCTAATTGCTTACAATTCAAGTATACGCTTAAAATTTATTTATTTGAACTGAATGCCTTTGGATAATATATAAATAATTGGATGGAATATGCAAAGTTATATAAGTGTATGTATATGGATGAAGAATTAGGATGAGAATGAATCATTGAGGAGTTATCAGAAGATAGATATGGATAGGTACAATTTGAAGATATGTATCACCTTTTCCGTAGTTGAATATATAAAAGTGCCCCCTTCAACATAGGGATGATTGCGAGTACGTTGAAGAGAGCGTTGTGGGACGAATGAGGAACATTTAATTTTCCTCGTTTATTCAAAGGGATTGAAAACCAATATATGATCTTCAAAATAAGCTAGGTATTTGAAATCATCACTATCTTTATGCAAATGATGATTTTTAATAACATTTTATTTATTTAATTTTTTATAATAATCAATGTTTGATTTTGGTTTAATATGATAAAATGATTTTACTTTCTACTTTAGATCAATATCAATTTGCTAGTTATACTGATTATGATTCTAGAGGGCTTGAACAACGCTTTATTAATAAAGATTCCAAAAAAATACAGTGAAAACTAATGATATTATTAAAAAAGAACATTTGGACAAAGATGAATATGAAGCTGAGCCGCCTGCATTCTTCTTTTTCTAATACAAAGGGATTGATTCTTTTGAAAAAACGTTATGTCTTGATAACAATTTTAATCATTTTCGTCTTTATGGTTGTTTGTGGATATATTTCTCACAAAAACAAAAAAGAACACTATATCCAAACCCAAGAAAAACGCATTGATTTATACTTTAAATATAACCTTAAAGATTATCATTCTATGCATGTAACTAATTTTGAAAAGAATTTTATGGCAGGCTCTTACTTTGTAAGTGGTTATATTAACAATAATAAAAAATATGATTTTGATGTTACTATATATGTTGGCCAAAGCAATCAATTTGATGGAGATATAGGTTATGATCCCAAGACTTTGGGCAAGCTCTTTATTTCAGATGATCCTAAAAATGATTTATCTCCTAATGAGATTATTAAAAAAGAACATTTAGACAAAGATAAATATGAAGCTGAACCGCCTTCATTCTTCTTTTTCTAATACAAAGGGATTGATTCTTTTGAAAAAACGTTATGTCTTGATAACAATTTTAATCATTTTCGTCTTTATGGTTGTTTGTGGATATATTTCTCACAAAAACAAAAAAGAACACTATATCCAAACCCAAGAAAAACGCATTGATTTATACTTTAAATATAACCTTAAAGATTATCATTCTATGCATGTAACTAATTTTGAAAAGAATTTTATGGCAGGCTCTTACTTTGTAAGTGGTTATATTAACAATAATAAAAAATATGATTTTGATGTTACTATATATGTTGGCCAAAGCAATCAATTTGATGGAGATATAGGTTATGATCCCAAGACTTTGGGCAAGCTCTTTATTTCAGATGATCCTAAAAATGATTTATCTCCTAATGAGATTATTAAAAAAGAACATTTAGACAAAGATAAATATGAAGCTGAGCCGCCTGCTTTCTTCTTGTTCTAAAAAAGGACAAACACTGATACCACAGTGCTTGTCCTTTTTAATACTTATATTAATATTACATTTATGTATATTTAAAATCTCATCATCTAACTTCATAATATTTTTCAATTTAGAGTTTTCTATTTACAATCCAATGGAGTGCACCTAATAATATTAAAATAATTCCTGTCTGTATTAATATAGACCCCATTAATTGGTCTTCTAATTTCAATATAATCAATGCTATATCACATATTACGAAAACGACTGAAAACATGGCACTATATTTAAATATACTCTTGTTATACTGAATAAATAAGAATTGTGCTTTAAGCCATATTTCATCATTTTTCATTGATTTTTTTGATCTAAAACCATACCATCGATTTCTTTCTTTTGGATAGGTTTTACTATATGAAATACCTACCACAATCATAAAAAGGCTCATAGGAAAGAGTAGCATATACATTCCCTCTATTCGTTAGAAATTCAAATAATAATCATCATTTAGTTTATATCAATATACTATATATCCATTCAGTGAAGTAAGTTTCTAAAAATGCTGCAATAAAATATAAAGGTAGCGCAATTAAGATATATGTTTTAATTAATTGAATTAACGCTTGTTTAAATGAAACATTTTGTTTTTTCTCTTTTCTAAACAAATTGCTGATTTTTCTAACAATTGCTTGATTTAATTTAAATAAACCACTGACAACAAAGCACATCGCAAATATTTCAACAACGATATGTGGAATTGATGATAAAATCACTATCGAACCTTTATGAAAGTCAAAGTTGATTACGAATCCAAACATGATTCCGGTAATTGTACTTGTAAAAATTAAATTTACGCAATATAAAAATGGAATAGGAATTAAAGAGAGTATTAGCATTTGTATAGGGACTCTAAAACCATTATTTATAATGTATTCCCACACTTTATTTAAACCAGTAGCTTTATCTAAGCTAGATGGTATTTGGTCTCCGATACTTTTAAAAGTATCAAGAGATGGACTAAATATACTAGATAAAATAAAGCTTATAATCAAAATAATCATCGAAAATACAAACCATTTCATAGTCCTTTGAACATACTGCTTATCACTTATATTTAACATAAACTTCTCCTTAAATTATTGATTAAAATTCATGGAAAATACAAAGAAATTTGCCAAATCTACTATGATTAATTTCAGTCTAACATTAGAATATCAATAAATACAAAAAGCGTTTTCATTTCAAAATTTTATATTAAATCAAGTAATTTATTTATAATAATTTTTATGGAAGTTTTTACATAAAATCACTTATCGGAAGTTATCTATCATCGAATATTCGTAGATGATATAATATATAGGTCGCCTATCTCTCAGGCGTCAATTTAGACGCAGAGAGGAGGTGCATTACTTTGCTAATCATTTTCGTTCACATCATAGCACCAGTCATCAGTGGCTGTGCTGTTGCGTATTATACTTATTGGCTTAGTAAACGCAACAAATAATTAATAGGCGACTTATAAGCCAGCATCGAAAAAATCCCCACACTATTGCAGTAGTGTGGGGATTGGTGCATTAATTGTTAATCATTTTCGTTATCTAAATTATAACACTGGTAAGTAGAGAAATGCAAAAAAACAATCTTTCAATAGTATTAAAAAAGAAGGAACAAAAGTTGTAATATGTATAATGCTAGAAAAGTTTTTAATTTTTCAAATTTACATGAGGATAACCAATCTCCCAATTCTTATTATTAAAGCGATTGTCTATATATTTATATTGATAACGGGTAAACTCTTTATTTGATATAATAAAATAATTTGCTGTATTAATTGTTGCTTCATTTACATATCTTGTTTTATTTTTTTTTAATATTACTCTTAAATCGTTAGATGAGTTAATTTTATCTTCTTGAAATTCTATAAGAATATTTGGAGTAATTGGAAGCATTATTTGGTTCCAATTATCAGTAGCGATTACTGGATTATCACTAGTTAATAAATTATCTTCACTTATTGCAATATGAAAATTCATGTTAGATGGTTTTTTCATTCTTTTTAATAAGTTTTCTAGGTTGTTACCTTGCTTAAAAATTTCATTAAACTTTTTTATTGTATTTTTGTGTTTTTGTATTTCATCTAGATCGATAGGTTTTTTTCTAGGTTTATATGTAAACGGATTTTCAATTAAATTCATAAAATTAATTCTTCCGGCGTCAGTACGTAAATATTGTAAATGAATATATTGAAAAATCTTGTTTTGCATATTTTCTGAAACATCTAAGTCCTTAGATTTAATATTTTTTATAATATAATCAATAATCTTTTCTATTTCAGACTCATATACCCCTAATTTGTGTTCTAAAATATTATCAACTTTATCTTCAGTTTCATATGCATCAGTTGCGACACATACTTTCTCATAATTCATAAAAGCTTTTTTATTCGCCTGACGAATATGTACATATATCATCTTGTTTTCATTAGCAAAATGTTTCAATAAACATCTTGGGTAATAATGTTGTTTTCTTGTAAACATAATTCCTCCTGTTAATTATATCTATTGATTCACTATATTAGTTTAATAGTTATAACTTTTTATAATACACTTCGTGGCTACTACGACTACTTTTAAATAGATTATACAATAATATTTGTTAGTTAAAAATTTAGAGCAATGAATGATTTTTTTATAAATAGATAATTAAAAATATTGGGATTGTGAAATTTGGGTACACTTTAATCACACAAGAGAAATTGTTAAAGTTATGGCAACTTAAACGTATGATTAGGGAGTATACTAATTATGAGGTAATACATGATTGTTGATTTTACACGGATATCATCTATAGATCAAATTTTAATATAGGCGACAAATTATCATTTACACTCTCTCATATAAGATTTTCTCTAATCCGTCTTTTTTAATTTATTTATGATTCCATTTATTATTATAGTATTCTTCAAACGGTTGCTTATAACCAAACCAAAAATCTATGTTATTAGTAAATTCATAACATAATTCAATAAATTTTGCTACAATATAATTTGTAAATGAAGATAACTCTATTTCGGAAGATAAAGGTTCTTTTTGCTCATATATTTCTATTTCTCCATTACTAATACTACTATTTACACCTAATATATTTATAGTTTTCTTCTTATTATTACCAATAGAGTGAACATCTACTGAAAAACTTCTATATATATGTTGATAATAATAACCCATATTTAAATATTCTGATAGCAATTCAATTTTACCTATTTTTTTATCATCAGTACTTTTTTCCATATACCATTTTGCTATGTCCCTTACTTCATTTACTTTTAATTTTGAATTACTAAAAGTTTTTATATACGACTTCTTTAAACTATCAAATCTATCTTCTAAAACAATCATTTCTTGTTGACTAAAATCTCCGTCTTTTGCATTTGTTAATACCAAATCAGTTTCTTTGTATGCATTATATGCAAAATATCTTTCAGCTCTTTTGCTTGATTCGCTTTTGGATTCTAATATATATTTTAAATAAAGTAATAACTCATATAGTTTTCTTGATAGAGTTCTAGCACTACTAATAGTTACACAATTATTTATGTCTATATAGTTAAGATAGAAAGTGTGTGATATATCATAAACAGCTAAATAAATGTGACTTTCATTGAAACTTTGTAAGTCATCAATAGTATTTAAATCTTTTGTAATATATTTTTCTACTTCATTGATTACTTTAATTACATCTTCACCTTTAAAAAAGAGTTCTTCCACTTTTACCAAACCTTTATTTATATAATAAATTTAATTCAGTTTATATAAAATAATCGTTATCAGACCTACACAAACATCTTCTGTAAAAAACTTTGCTTACGTAATTTTAATAACTCAACTTTATCTGATTGTTTTTCAATAAATTCATCGAGATTCTTAAAGAAGCTCCCTATTTTTTCTTGTTCAGAATTTTTTGGCACCATCACTTTGAGCTTATCAAAACCTGACATTCGAAGAGATTTGACTGTTGATCCAACAGCATATTTTAAGAAATGATTATTTTGTAGTGACAGATAATAGTAAAGATAATTATTATTAATATTAATATCGTAAATACTATAAGCTCTTTGATGTAAGGAGTATTTCCCACTAAAGTATCTTGGTAAAAATTTACTTCCTTCACCTGGATATATAATCGCTGTTTCATCAAAATCAAAAGTGTTTAAATATTTAACTTCTACAGAGCGGTCAAAAAATTTATATTTTCCATCTTGTATATTATCTTGAACATTTTTTCTTCCAGTCTTAACTTTAGCTATTTGCATAAGTTCTTTTATTTCCCATTCTGGATAATTATTCCCATTCTCGTCTTTAAATCTTAGTTCTTGGGAGAAGATTTTTTGCATGTATCCTTTTTTCTGTTGTTCTAATAGTTCTAATTTTCGTTCTTCCAATTCGATTTGGTGGTCGAGTTTGCTAAAGAAATCACCTATTTTTTGTTGTTCTTCAAAATTAATGGGCAATGAAAGTTTTAACTTTTTAATATCATTATTATATAAATGAACTACCGTTTTACCCTGAGCATATTTAGAAAGTTCTAATTTATTCACACCATTAAGTGATAAAGAAATAAATCTTCCATCTACATTTTTAGGTGTAAGTATATTTATATCACCACCTATAGCAACTTCCTCATTTATATCAATGCATGAAGCTGTGGCTATATCTATCGAAGTTTCCCCTGATGAAGGAATTAACACTTCATTCTTCGATGCTACCTTTAAATTATTTTTATCAATCGCTATTTTACTGTATACCTTTTCTATTATCGCATTATATTTAGTATATAATTCACCATATAATATGAAAGGTATACCATTTTGGCTAATATCTTTTTTAGATCCTAATTTACCTTTCGAGAAGCAAGCTATGCTCCCTAACTTTTTCTTTTCCCATTCCTCTTCAAACTCTGGAAATCTTAACTCAGGAACGTTCTTTTGTTCATTAGTCATGGTTAACCACTCCTAATTCTTTCAAATACTCATTAATTTCTGATTCAACGTCAGCGATTTCTTTATCAATATTTTTAAGGTCTTGTTGGACTTGGTCTAGATCGATGGGCTCTTCTTCTTCGAATGTGTCGACATATCTCGGGATGTTTAAGTTATAATCATTGTCTTTAATGTCATCTAATGATGCGACATAGCTATATTTATCTATCGTTTCTCTCTTACTGTATGTGTCGACAATTTGATTGACATCGTCATCTGTAAGATGATTTTGGTTTTTACCTTTTTCAAATGATTGTGATGCATCGATAAATACCACATTGTCATTAGCTTCTCGACATTTTTTAAAGACTAAAATACACGTTGGTATGCTTGTACCATAGAAAATATTGGCAGGTAATCCAATCACCGCATCAATATAATTCTTTTCTTCAATTAAATATTTACGAATCACACCTTCTGCTGCACCACGGAATAAGACACCGTGTGGTAAGACGACTGCCATCGTACCTTCGTCATCTAAATAGTGCACCATATGTTGGATAAAGGCATAGTCTGCTTTTGATTTCGGTGCTAACTTACCGTAATTACTGAAACGTTCATCATCATTAAATTGACTATCTGCTGACCATTTGGCACTGTATGGTGGATTGGCTACAACCGCATCGAATTTTTCTTCCATAAAGGCTGGATTTTCCAATGTATCCGCATTTTGAATATCAAAGTTTTCATAACGCACATCATGTAACAACATATTCATTCGCGCTAAGTTGTATGTCGTATTATTACGCTCTTGACCGTTATATCGATACACTTTTGTTTCTTTACCTACACGTAGTAATAATGAACCTGACCCACATGTTGGATCATAGACATTTCTCAATTGATCTTTCCCTTGTGTCACGATTTTCGCTAAGATTTTAGACACCTGTTGTGGTGTATAGAATTCACCAGCTTTTTTACCTGCATTAGCCGCAAAACGACCAATTAAGAATTCATAGGCATCACCCAACATATCGATTTCCATGTCACTATGCACAAATGGAAGTTCTGCTAAATGAATCATCACTTTTCCAATTAGTGCTGTGCGATCTTTAACTGTGTTGCCTAATCTTGTCGAACTCAGATCCATATCACTGAACAAACCAATAAAGTCTTCTTCACTGTCTTGGCCTAATGTAGATGTTTCAACTTTTCGGATGGCCTGTGCTAAATGTTCAATATCGAAGCGTTGGTTTTCTATTTCTTTAACCATACTACTGAATAAGTCTTGGGGTTCGATATAGTAACCGACATTTTCAAGAAGTTCTTCTTTAAGATCTTCTCTATATTCATCATCTTCCCATGCTTCTTCGTATGTGACATCTTCATCCGCTAATGCGTCAGCCACTTCCGCTTCTGCCTTTTCAGATAAAAAGCGATAGAAGATTAAACCTAAAATATAATTACGGAATTCGCTCGCATCCATGTTGCCACGCAAATCATTCGCAATTGACCATAAACGCCTGTGTAATTCCTGTTGTTGTTGACGTTGCTTCTCTGTAATAGACAATGTGTCATTCCTCCGTAAATTAGTTTGTTATTCGATTAGCTATATTTCTCTGTCATTTCTTCGACAAATGATGCGACAGCTGCTTTAGTCTGTCTCTTTTCTCTTAATTTCATACCAGTAACTAGGTCTTTAATTTTGTCATTATTCAAAATGCCACTGTATTCAAATTCGCTTGTGATGTGTTTGAGTACATCTTCATCTATGGATTTTTGATCCGCAAAGGCATTGAAATCTTCTTCGCGTTTCGCATTTTCGAAATTAATATATACTTCGTCAACATCGTCATCTTCAGATAAGTCTGGAATAATCTTATCTATGAATTCTTTGATTAAATCACGTTTTAAGCGTAGTTTAGGGTCATCAGCCGTATCTAATATACGTCTAATTTGTTCTCGGTTACGCTGTTGTTCTACTTTATCTGATAAGTCAATTTGACGTACTAAATCCATAATATAAGACACGTTTATCGTATCGTTACGTAATATTTCGATTTCGAAATCAATATCGTTTAATATAGATACTTTATCTCCTCGTTGGGGCTTCACTTGATCATAAATCGCAAAGTACTTGCTCTTATAATCTTCAAAGTCTTGTTCTTCCATGCCGACACTTGAAGAGGTGAATTCAAATTCATCAAATGCCTTCATTCTTAGTATTAATTTAGATACTAGACGATAGGCTTCTACAAATCGTTTCAGTTCTTCTTCATCTTGTACTTGATCCATATGTTGTGGTGTCGGTGCGATCATTTTTAATTCTGCTAAAGCATCAACAAACTCCGCTTTATATTCATCATAGCTCTTCATTAATACTCGATCGGTATCTTCAGTTTGTGAGAATAACTGTAATGCGCTATCTGTTGCTTTCTTTAAATCTCGATAGTTGACGATTTTACCAAAAGGCTTCGTTTCCTTTTCAACCCGATTCGTACGTGAGTAAGCTTGGATTAAGTCATGATATTTAAGATTTTTATCTACATATAATGTGTTCAACACTTTACTATCAAATCCTGTTAAGAACATATTAACGACAATTAACACATCAATCTTATTGTCTTTGATACCTTTCTTCACATTTTTAGATACATGATTAAAATATTCTTGGAACGTATCTGTGTTAAAGTTTGTATCAAAATTCGTATTATAGTCTTGCATCATCTTATCTAGATGTTCACGTGCTGTTTCAGTTTTGACTTCATTGTCACTTTCTTTCGCTTCTTCATTCGGACCAAATGAATAGATACCTGCTACTTTTAACGGGCGATCATATTCTTGGTTTATCTTGTTAAAGGCTTGATAATACTGAATTAAAGCAGGGATACTTTGTACTGTTAAGATACTTGAATATTGTCTATTTCGTGTATATTTATCGTGATTTTCGAGAATGTGTCTGACAATCAATTCAACTCTGTCCTCAGCCATCCACACCTCATCTTTATTGATATCTTCAACCATATCATCAGTATCTGTATCTATCTCTTTTGCTTTAATCGTATTGATATAATCAACGGAAAAACCTAACACATTACCGTCATGAATGGCATCTTTAATTAAATACGTATGCAGACACTTGCCAAATATATCTGCAGTGCTTCGTCCATCTTGACTTCGATTTTCTTCAAAACGTGGTGTGCCTGTAAATCCAAAGTATTGGGCATTATTAAAATGTTGGCGTACGATACGATGCATGTCACCAAACTGACTACGATGACATTCATCAATAATAAAGACCACTTTATCTGTTTTATATTGTTCTAACGCTTCTGCATTATTCTGAATTGCTTTAGACATCTTCTGAATCGTCGTTACGATTAATGGCAAACTCTTATCATTAAGTTGACGTACGAGTTGGGCAGTATTATTTGTTTTATCGACAGCACCTTTAGAGAATTTATTAAACTCTTCTTCAGTTTGGCTATCAAGGTCTTTACGGTCTACTAGGAAGATGACCTTTTTAATATTGTCCTGTTCTGATAAGACCTGACTCGATTTGAAGGAAGTTAACGTTTTACCGCTACCAGTTGTATGCCAAATATAACCATTATTGGCCGTTTCTGTCGCTTGATGTATTAATGCTTCTACCGCATGGACTTGATACGGGCGCATTGCCATTAATACCTTATCTGTTTCATTAATGATCATATAACGTGATATCATTTTAGCGAGATGACACGGTCTTAAGAACGATTCTGTAAAATCGCTTAGTGTATTGATACGTTGATTATGTTTATCGCTCCAATAAAACATATGACTTTTATAAATTTCGCCATCATTATTGGAAATATAACGTGTTTCTATACCGTTACTAATAATAAACATTTGAATATAACGAAATAGGCCTGTGTAGTTCTGCTTACGATAGCGCATCACTTGATTAAAGGCCTCATTAATATCGACACCACGTCGTTTTAACTCCACTTGAACGAGCGGCAAACCGTTGATAAGAATTGTCACGTCATAGCGTGCTTTATATGTATCTTCCACTGACACTTGATTCGTCACTTGGAATTTATTTTTACACCAGTTAACAGTATCTAAAAACGATAAATAGACCTCTGATTCATCATCTCGTTTTAGTGGCAATTTATCACGTAAAATTCGCGCACTTTCAAAGATCCCCTTACCATTAATCATAGTTAATAATCGTTGGAACTCCTTATCCGTTAAGGGCTGTCCATTTAATTTATCAGCATGACGTTCGTTTAAAATTGTTCGGAAATTCTCTAATAATTGCGTGTCATTTTTAATCGATACCGTTTCATAACCATTTGATGATAGTTGCGCCATCATTTCCTTTTCTAAAGAAAATTCATTTTGATATGCCAATTGACACCCACCCTTTGCTTACTACTGTTTATTAAAATATATCATAATATTCGTATCACACAACAAAAATTGTAAGCGAATTTATTGAAATGACGCTATTGAGTTGAAAAATTATAAAACCACACCCCAAAGTTAATTTTCATTAAACATTTGAGGTGTGGTTCAATCATAATAAAGTATTTAGAGCATAGTAGATAACTTGAATAGATTAATTAAAATCACTATTTTGTTCATTCTCGTTGTTACTCTTTCTTACTTTCATTAGCAACAAATAAACCCATTATGAGAGATCCTGTAGTAAACATTACTAAAAGTATAACTATATAATTACTAACATCACTTTTAATTAAGATTATTAATATCAAAACAACCATTATAAAATCCACTAATGAATTAACTTTTCTTTTTAATTTTTTGAATTCAGTAGGTATAGCTTCACTAAAATTTACATAAACATTTAAAATAACACTATATATATTTTTTGTAGATTGACCAAAAAATAAGGAGAAAATTAAACTCAATATATAAGAGTTTTTTTCAATGTTAACGGTTAATAAATAGATAATGAGACCCATGTAAAGCATTATTATCATTAAAATATACAAATGAGACAAAACTTTAAATTTCTTTTCTTTGTACAACCTATTTCACAGCCTTTCTTTTCCATACACACGTACTATTAATATATGTATATATTCGCAGTTTGTCTAAGACTTGGTTAAATCTTACCTTTTGTACTTACTTTTTAGAACATGATTGAGTTGTAACCACAAATAAGCACTCGCCATGCTAGCGAGTGCTTTTATATTGTATTTTATATTTCTCTCAACTGGCTTTCGATTTCGTCTCTTTTGTCCTCTAGAAAATCGGGGAGATTGAGTTGTTGACCTAATTTATCGACGGGTGTATCAACGGTAAATCCTGGCTCTGCTGTCGCAAATTCAAATAGGATTTGGTTATGTCTATAGTATAACGATTTGAAGAAGTATCGATCGATGATACCGGAGTTAGGGTTGGGTTGTCGCGCTATTTTCTCATAAATGTCATTTAAGTCTGTATCTGTAGGTAGATTGACTGCTACATGATGTACATAGCCTTGCCCTGGTCGAACACGATGACCTTGTTGATTAACGATGACAAAGTCTGTATATAACCCTTGTTCGTCTAATGTCATGATGGTTGTGTTATCGTCTGCTTCTAAATCATTACGCTGATGATAACCTAAGATATGTTCAAGAAATTCAGTTAACACTTCTGGCTTTCTACTACGTAATTCAACTGGTCCCATTCCCAGTATTTGAACATCTTTAGGTATATCTGTATCATCATTGGCCGACCATTGTTCTGGCGTTTGATAATCATCGTTGACTAATAATATGATTTCTAGTTCATCTGGATCTTTTAGCAACACCGCAGACTGACCTAGATATAACAGTGACGTCCATTCCACATTGTTTTGGTCTAATCGTTGTTTAAAATAGTCCAATGCCGTTTCTGATGGTACGAGTAATGTTAACCGATGAATCGAATCTGTTCCCGGTCTATGCTTACCAACATTTTCAATTTCAAAAAATGTCAATAATGTACCAGGATGACCTGCATTATCACCATAAAATAAATGATACATTTTTGTATTATCTTGATTAACTGTTTTCTCTACTAATCTTAATCCAAGTAACTCAGTATAAAACGCCTTATTTTTGACCGCATCTTTGGTGTACATCGAAATATGATGGTGCCCTACTATTGTCATAACAACCACTCCTCTAACTCTATCTTTTCATCTATTAAATAGTGTTTGTATGTATTTAGCAACTTATCTGTTTTAAAATCAAATCCTATAATCAAGCTTATTCAATTCTGGTATCATTTACATCGATTTAAACCTAATAGTAGGACGAGAAAAACAACATATTAAATGCCATTCAAGCACAACTTAATCCTTTGTTGTAAACTAAAGGGTAAATTGCATTTCTATACATCAGAATTTTATAAATGATTTAATTAATTCATAAACGTTGTATTATGATACCTAACGTGATATAATAACAATGTAATTACATCGCTTAAAACGCACCAAAGCCCCTTACTACTGCAATAGTAAGGGGCTTTATTAGTGTTGACTACCTGTCATCCTTTTTATCATTGCGATGACGTAGCCAATGCGTAAATAAAGCAACGATAAAACCATTGATGATTGCGAGTATATACATCGCAATCATGCAAGTGGGAGTGGGACAGAAATAATATTTTCTTAAAAATTATTTCTGTCCCACTCCCACTAATTCATCGCTTTACATTCACTTATTTTTCTAACTTACAAATTACTTTCCATAACCTCAACACTGTCGACAATTATTTTTGTCGTATACCTTTGAATGCGCTCATTAACATCATAACTACAACAAGCATACCGCAAATGGTATACATCCAGCTAAATCCTACTAAATCGGATATAGGCCCCATCAAGCTTCCGCCTAACGAGACACCTAAATCTGCACAGGCTATAAATAATCCTAGTAGCATATTTCGACCTGCTTTGGGTAAGACAAAGCTCAAATATGACGTAAGTGTTGGATATACTAAAGCTTGTGTGGCACCAATCAATATCGCACTACTGTAGAACATCATTACGTGTACATGTGGTCCTATGGCTACAACCATCGATGCAATGACAAGTAACATCAAGACACTGACCATATAAACAGGATGCCACATACCATCTGAAGGAATGTATTTACGTAAATAAATACGTGCTAACACAACAGCTATAGCTTGAATGGTTAGGAAGATTCCAGCATCTGCAAACCCAAACTTGACTGTGTATAACGGGACAAAAGTACTCACTGCACCAAATACAATTGATACTACAATCATAATGAGTCCGCTATTAAATAATTCTTTATTTTTAAAGAATTGTGCAAAGACTGTAACTGCATTAAATGGCAATGGTTCAACCTTCTTATGCGTGTCAGGTTCTTCGCTAGAAAAGGTGACACGATAACCAAAGAATGTCGTTGTTAAGGCAATCGCAATCATCACTATAGCAAATATTGAGATGCGATCTAAATGCCAAATGCCTACTGCAATAAGTGGCCCAACCAAATTTGGTATTGTAGAGAATAATGAATATAGTGACACACCTTCTGATCGATGTTCTTCAGGTAAAGCATCGATAATACCTAATTGTAGCGACATTGAGAAGAATGCCGTACACACACCTTGCATCACTCTGGCTATGAAATATCCTTCTAATCCAGTCAGTCCATATAGTATTAACGCACAAGCATTAATCAATAAAATAATACGTAATACTTTGATAGGTCCGACACGGGCAATAATTTGGCCTGCCCAGGGACGAAAGACCATTGCTGTTAACATGTAAGCACCCATCACAATACCAATGGTTGTATTGGTTGCCCCTAAATCATGACCTCTTAATGGAATGAATACATTTAATATGGCATTCGCACTAAAAAACATGAGTGTGAGTATATATAATCTTAGAAATGGCCAAGCCATGGCACCTTTCATTATCTCACTCCTTAGAATGATAGTTGTTTGTCTATCAATGCTTGGGTATAAGCATTGGTTGTTGTATGTAAATCACGTGTTGCGATTTGTTCTTCAATTTGACCGTCTTTAAAAATAACTAAACGATCACACAGATATGTAGCGGCTTGAATATCGTGTGTAATAAAGATATAGCTTAAATGACGTGTATGCTTTAACCGCTTCAACAAATCTAATATTTGTGTTTGTATCGACATATCTAGCGCACTGATTGCCTCATCGAACAAGATATAAGTTGGATTAATACATATCGCTCTGGCAATAGCAACACGTTGTGCTTCGCCACCTGATAACATATTGGGATATTTATCTAGAAAATCTTCTGATAATCCCACTTCTTCTAATAGTGTCTTAGCTGCTCCTTCCATCTCATCAGTGCTTTGTTTATCACATTGACACATCACTTCAAATAGAATATCTCGCACAGTTTGAAATGGATGTAGTGAGGAGGTGTAATCTTGGAATACGGCGCCATTTTGATGACGTCTGACCTTCTTCTTGTACATCGGTTGGTCATTTAATGTCACTGTACCTTTATCTGGCCTTTCAATTCCTAATATCATGCGACTCAATGTCGATTTACCACTACCACTTTCACCGATAATGGCTATCGCTTCATCTACAGGGCAGTCTAAACTGACATCTTTAATAATCGGTTTAGGTTTAGGCCCCCACAAACTACGCTTTCCGTAATGTTTTTCAACATGATTGATTTTAATCATGGCTATCACCTCGCATGACACGTTGAAAATGGTCATTTACTTTTTGTTTCGTCGATAATAAATATTGCGTATACCTGTGATGTGGATGATGTAAAACCGCTTCTGTTGTTCCTTCTTCGACTAATTGCCCTTCTTTCATAACAATGACACGATCAGCCACTTTATGAATGACGGTTAAATCATGTGAAATGAATACCATCGCGCAATCAAAATGTTGTTTAATATCTTCGAATGCTTCTAACACATCAAACTGATTAATCGTATCTAATGCTGTGGTGGGTTCATCTGCAATAATCAATTTAGGCTTTAATGCCAATGCTAATGCAATCATCAATCGTTGCAACATCCCACCTGATAACATATATGGATAAGACGCCAAAATGTTTTGCGGGTCTGTTAAATTCATATAGATCATATAGTCAATCAATATTTGTTCAATCTCTGGTGTCGATAATGACGTATGTACCTGCATGGTTTCTATCATTTGTTTTCCGACTTTGGTAGATGGGTCAAAGGCACGTGCACCTTGCTGCATGACCATCGCAATCGCTTGTCCTCTGTATTTGCGTAATTGACTTTCTGATAATGCTAACAAGTTATGCCCGTCAAAATGGACTTTCCCTGTAACCTTGAGGCGACTTGGATTAAGCCCTACTAATGCCTTACATGTAATCGACTTACCACTACCACTTTCACCAATAATGCCTAATGTCTCACCACGCTTAACTTGGAAGTTAATAGCATCGACAAGTGTTGTATCTGTCCATTCATCACGAATCGTTAACTGTTGAACTGTTAATAAGGTCATTCATGCATCACGCCTTTCTTTACTGCACGCATTTTCTCTTTAGAAGAGATACGTGGATCCATCGCTACTTGTAATGCATCTGATAAGAAGTTAAAGGCCATGACGATAATGACTATGACGATACCTGTCGTGACCATCATTTCAGGATGAGTGAACATCACTTTACGTGCTTCATTCAACATCATGCCTCATTCTGCAGTCGGTGCCTTTACACCTAAACCTAAAAATGAGAACCCTGACATTTGCAATATCATCGAGCACATAGCACTACTAGAAATAATCGCGATATCTCCTAAAGTTAACGGTAAAATATGTTTACGAATAATCGTAAAATCACTCATGCCAATCGTTTTAGCAAATTTGACATGATCAGCTGACGTGTACTGCATCACACTGGTACGTATGACCCGACAGAACCATGCCCAACGTGTGAGTATAAAAGCTAAAATGATATTTTCCACACCCATGCCGAATAATGTAATTAACGCCAAAGTCACTACATAACTTGGAAATGCTAGCATCACATCACAACATCGCATAATCAGTGCATCAATATAACCCCGGAAATATCCGGAAATAAAACCCAGTATGGCACCTATCGCAACTGATATGACTAATGCGATTGAGACATAGAGTAAACTTGGTCGAATGGCATAAATCAATCGCGTCAATACATCGCGACCCAAATGATCGGTACCCAACCAATGTGTCGCACTTATACCTGCAAATTTATGTGCCGTGTCGATATGATTCGGCTCATGAAAGGTAATCACTGGTGCTAGGAATCCGAGCAAGAAATATGTCGCGATAATCACTAACCCAATGACTGCACCTCTATCTTGTAATAATCGTTTTACAATCATCGTGATACCTCCCTTAATCTAGGATTTAAAAGCGCATTGATGATATCGGCTAATGTATTAAAGATGATGAATAGCACCGCCACGATTAACACATACGTTTGTACTACTGGAAAGTCATGTTCAACTATCGCTTTAATACTCAGCTGTCCTAATCCCGGCCATGCAAACACATTTTCAATAACGACAAGGCCGCCCATAATCATTGGTATCGACATACAGAAGATAGACACTGCCACTTGTAATGCATTTCGTAAGACATGTCGCAATAAGGTCATGGTCTTTACACCACTTGCTTTTAAATAGAGTACATAGTCTTCATTAAGTTGTTCAATCATGGCGCGTCTTACATTTCTAAAGTAAATACCTGCATGGGTCATCGTGATTACAATAACTGGTAATACGTAACTCTCTGGTCCTGTTAATCCAGATGTTGGCAATAGATTTAACTTAACTGATACATAAATAATGAGCATGGATGCGACCCAATACGAAGGTAACGCCGTTAAAAAGAATGCGATAGAACGAATCACGCGATCTGTACGTTGTCCTCTCGTCAAGGCACTTACCACACCGAGACATATGGATGTCACCATGACTGATACACTTGAAATCAATGTTAATTTCAATGTATTCATAAATGCAGGCCCGATACGTTCTGATACTGGATCGCCTGTAATATAACTCGTCCCAAATTTAAACTGAACGGCTTGTTGTAGCCAATCCTTATATTGAACAAGAATCGGTGCATCGAGCCCATACTTCTCTTTTGTCTCAGCTATTAATTGCGGTGTCACATTCGGTGTACCTTGCGCATGTAAAATCGTTACAGCTGGGTCTTCATTCGTTAGATACGTCATCATAAATGTCATAAAACTCACTACAATCAATAACGGAAACATGAGTGCAATACGTTTTATTATTAATTTGAACATTGAGACGCTCCTTTATTTATATTGCATTTCGTTAAATGGTAGTTCGTATTGTGATTGAGTAAATGACACATTTTTCAGATCTTTAGGTGCAACGACAGTCATACTACCATGTGAAATAGGTATGAATACACCTTCATCATCCACTTGTTTTAAGATTTGTTGATAAGCTTTAGAACGTGCTTTTTCATCTTTAATCTTGAATGCCTCATCGATATCGTTATATAACTTTTTCTTATCTTTAATACCTGAGGTAGCACTTTCATAGCCTGTTTTGGATTTAAAGGCTGCAATGGTACTTTGTGGATCGTATAATAATCCCCATGTCTGATTGAACATTAAATCATAATCGCCAGAGGTACGACGTTCTGCAATCTTATCTGACGTTTCTCCATTGATATTTAATTTGACGCCAACTTTTTTAAATTCAGCTTCTAAAAATTCAGCTTGTTCTTTCTGACTTGTAGAACCTTTGTCATAGTACATCGTCATCGTTAAATCTTTACCATCTTTTTGACGAATTTGTTTGTCTTGATTCATCTTCCAACCGGCTTGATCTAATAGCTTTTCAGCTTTCTTCGTATCGAATTGACGTGTTGGCATATTGAAATTAATATCTGTGACATTCTTCGCAAAGAGCTGTGTTGCTGGCTTCTCTTGACCATCTAAAATGTCTTTCGCGATTTTGTCTCTATCAACCATATGTCCAATGGCTTGTCTAACTGACTTATCACTGACAGCACTGTCTTTGTTACCTGCATTGGCCACAATCATTTTCGTATTCATAGGTTGGCTACGTTTAACGTTATAATCCCCTGTCTCTTTAAGTTGTTTTAAACTATCTTTATCTAAGCTATCTGTACCACGGTCGTCTGTAAAAGCAAAGTTGGTTTCACCTTTCTTCATTGATAAGAATGCTGTTTCGCCAGCTGGTTTCACTTTGGCTTCTACTTTATTTAATTTAGCCCTTTCACCCCAATAGTGTTGGTCCTTATTAAATGTGGCCGACTCATCTTTCTTATGTTCGCCCATTTTAAACGGACCTGTACCATCAAATGCTTTGACACCATCTTTCGTTGTACCGTGCTTGAAGTCTTTAGGAGATACAAAGACATAAGGACGAGGCATTGCTAATTCAGCTAATGCTGGTTGATAGGCTTCTTTTAAGTGAATCTGTACAGTATAGTCATCTTTCACTTTGACATCATCGATTAATGTGGAGATCTTTAACCATGAATGTAACTTTTTATTTTGTTGTACAGCATCGATATTTTTCTTTACTGCCTCTGCGTTAAATTTCGTGCCGTCATGGAATTTGACGTCATCTCTTAGATGGAAAGTATAGGTCTTACCGTCTTTTGAGATATCCCACTTCTTAGCTAATAACGGTTTGATTCCATCTTTCGTATTGCGTACTAACGGTTCATAGATCATACTTTCCGCTGACATAGATCCTCCATAGACATGGGGATTCATGTCTCCAATATCCTTAACCGTGGTATAGGATAAGGTCTTCTGTTCTTTCTTATCTTCTAGTCCCTTGTTGCCACCGCATCCTGTTAATATGATTCCTGAAGCTAGTAAAACTGCACTCATTTTTGTTAGTTTATTCATTATTTTTCCTCTTTCTTTATGGATTGAAAAATGTGTTGCCATGTCTCAAACGACATACGAATTACTTATTTGAACTATTTGCTAAATACTTTGTAACTAGTGATATATCTTCTTCAAAATCATCAAGGTTGAATTGTGACGATACAGATTGTTGTGGGTGCTCGATTTGATAACGTTCGCAATAGCCGACGTATCGATGTAATAACGTATCGATCATTGGTGTCGACACACCTAATGCTTTCCCAATCGCTTGTATGACCGTCGTACGATAATAATCTTCACTTGGCATCCTTGGTATATGAACGACACCTTGTTCATTTTGATAAAGTGACTTGAATGGTACCGCCGAAAAGTCAAAATAACGTCCATCTTTATCTGGCTTAGAAAATGGATCAATTAAAATTGCCGTATACCTGACGTAAAGTAGGTATTCTTGATGTATAGCAGGTAACTCTTCGAATTGATGGATATCCGACTCACTTATCGTTTCTGAACGTACGGGATAGTTTTCCTTAACCATAAACTTCAAAAGATTGACGGAGGGCACACTTAATTTCTGTAATATCGTCATCATTTCCTGCCACATTTGGCGCATTTCTCGAATTAAAATCATTGTTATAGGACCTTCTGGAAATAATTTGTAGACATATACCGGTACGTCAATGCCTTCGAAAATTGCCTTTAATGCAAAGTCATTCATAAATAATGGTGGGTGAACGTATAACGAACTATTATGTATCTCGGCATGTAAGGGTGTGTCCATCACGGCAAGTTGAATGTGTAATGATTCAAACCAAGTTTGTAATTGTGGAATCAACTGGGACGATGGCTTATTAGATCCAACGAATAATTTCGATTTCACAGCCGTAGTTAACACACGATGTGGTTGAGACGTGTCAACCACTCGCGTATCTCCTAAATATGTTGAAAATGAAATGACTTCAACATCAGTATTAATGTCTGCCAATAATTGCTCAATCATCATATGTGAACCAAATGTTGGTGATACTAATATCATGTGTTTCACATGTTGTAATATCGTAAGTGCCAACTGCTGTAGCATCGGTCGATAAGCATCTGCAGTACACGCCAAAATGATGGTGTCATAGCTTTCGTCAATCTGTTGAATATCTTGATAAAAATGACGTATTTGAAACTGACCAGCAAATTGATGATGTGTATCATTCTGTGTTGTAACTGTAAATGTACCTGCTTGTTGGTAACTTTGATAAACATCCAGTGATTTCTTTGAGGTCGACGCTCTACCAACCATGTCGATATGATTTTTCGATACACGGTTACATAATTGAGCAAGTTGAATAGCGACAGGCCCGCTTCCAATAATCAAGATATTAGACATAAGTGATCCCTGCCTGTGATAACGCTTTTTGATAGAGTGCCACATCAAATATTTGGTTGGGTTGGACGAGGTGATGTACACATTGCCATTGATCTGACGCCGCAGGTTGAGAAGGATAATTAAAGATAGCTTTCATCCCATCTCCATAACGCATAGCGACTACTACACGATCATTGGTTAACTCAAATAATTGCGCTAAAATCTCATACTTAACTGGAATCGTAGAACTAAATATAATATGCGTTACCTCTTTAATATCTGATAACTGATCTACAGTTTGATTAGAAATATGGATATCTTCATTAGGTGCTAACACATTGACCACACGTTGACCTAAATCAACTGCCTGTGGATCAATATCAATACCAATGACTGAAGCACCAGTTTCTTTAGCTACTTGAATTAATGTCATTGGATACGCGCCCGATCCAACGAGTAATAACTTGTCCTCTTTACCAATATGACACTGTCCAAACTCCTCATCGATACAGTGTTCTATGTTGTCAAAGTAACCTGACGTAGACGCCTTACCGTCTAATAATCGTCTTGCTCTAATCATCTCAACTTGTTTCACACATTGCGCAGTGATATCTTGCAGTTGTTGTGTGATTAGTTGTTTACGTGGTTCGTCTTGCCATAAATCATATTGTTGTTGATATGTTGGATTTAATATCAACTGACTATAGTCATCAACTAATGATTCTAATGCGTCAATCGAATTTGGATCACTAAGAACATGTTGGTATCGTGCTTCGAATTGTTCTAAATATTGTTGTAAAAGTGTTTCTATCTTTGTATTTGAATGCATCAATGGGTCATCGTCTCCTCTTCTATATAAGCTTGTCCTCTAGCAACAGTTGATACACGACCTTTAATAGAGGTGCGATATCCGTTTTCAGAACAATATGCAGATGTCACTGAAATACTGCCACCTGGTTGATAAACGATGTAATCTTCGCATGACTGTTGACTTTGATAATTGTGAAATACACCAATCGAAGCTGCACCAGAACCACAACTATTTTCCCAAATCAGACTCTTTACTTCTGGTATGTATATTAACGGGTGTAAATATTGTTCTTGAACATTAAATAACATGATACCAATGGTTTTATACTGTTCGTCCCATTGTTGTTCACGCACAAATTGTGCCACTTGTTGTTTGAATGTTGCTGTGATCTCTTCGATTGGAATCACATAATGTACGTATGATTCGTATGTAATCTTGATCGCTTGCCACATATGCTGTGCAATGTGTAAATATTCAGTTGTGACGTGTTGTGCTTGTGGCATCCCTACCTCGTACTGCTGGTGACCATGGATAGTACAAGGCACTAAATCATCACAACCAGATACATTCAAATGACATTGTTGTGCTGTTAATCGTTGATGTTCTTGTAAATAATGCATGTATGACATAGTCGCATTACCACAAAATTCATTTCCGCTCATTACTAATCGACAATCATCCCCATGATTTAGATTGTTAGATTCAATAAATCCTACTTGCTCACAACATACATGTGTCGACGCCATTAATCGATTCGCAATCTTGGCGTAGTCGCTTGGATGATGTTGTGAATGAACAAGTATGGTCATATTCCCTGATGGATTATACTTGGAAAATTCAATCACTTGTCGATTCATACGACGCTCCTTAATGTTGTATATTCTTTTGAATTTCGATGGATATGTTGGTTTTCAAATCAACCTATCCTAATTCTCAAAACAATTGCACAAAACAAATCGTAACGGTTACGATTTAAAGAAGATAATATACGAGTAGAATCATATTGTCAATATAAATGATAATAATTTTCATTTAATAAATCGTGAATGGGTATAAGATGATATAAAAGTGAGATTATAAATAATTTTTAAAAATTAAAAATCGATAATGTTTCATATACAATGAAACACTACCGATTCACTAAAATAATGTAAAACGTGTTAAACAAACACCGTATTAAAAACCTTATCTATCATGAGTGATATTTCTTTTGGCGATTCCTGTCTCCCTCTTTGCACCCAATCTTGTAACACACCCAAGACCGCATTACTCATAAATATAATTAAAAAATATTTTTCTTTATTTGTAAGTGCTTGAGTATTCATAATAGGCACCAAACGGACTTCAATGTTTTGTTGTAAATTCTTTTTTATGGCTTGGTGGACAATATAAGCGCCATTATCCCTTAACAATAAAAGTAATAATTCTCCTTCATTAATCCAAAAGTTTAACGCGTGTTCAAAGAATTGACGTCGTTCCTCAAATTGAATTTGTGTCAATCGACGTTTCCCTTTTTTCATCATGGCTTTTTGATATTGAAATAAAAAGTCATCTTTATCTCTATAGTGTTGATAAAACGTTCCCCTACTAATGCCACTTTCATCACAAATATCTTTAATACTGATGTCATCATAAGATTTAACGTTTAGTAGTGTAACCATACTTTTTTCAATTTTGGTTAATGTTTTATACACAAGTTTATCCATGGTTTCTTCGTTCATTTGTGTCGCCCCCATAACATTATTGAACATTTATATCTCATGTGTCTGATTATTCCAAATTGACACGTGCAATTGTCGAAAACTGATTTATATTGAATATACAGTAATTAAACACAGTGTCAAATAAGGAGGTACACAGTATGGCGCATACGATTGCATCACTCACAGACGCAGTAAAATCTTATGATAAACATAACGTTTTAGACCAAATCAGTCTAGACATTAACGAAGGAGAACTTTTGGGCTTAATAGGGCCTAGTGGTTCAGGTAAAACGACGACCATCAAATGTCTGCTCGGTATGGAAACATTAAATGCAGGTAGTACGGAAGTCTTCAACCATAGTATGCCTGATCGAGGCGTATTAAGTCATATTGGTTACATGGGACAAACTGATGCTCTATATGAAAATTTAACTGCTAAACAAAATCTTACATTTTTTGGTCATTTAAGTGGTTTAAAAGGCCAACAATTAGCACAAAGTATTGATCAAAATATGAAATTAGTCAATTTAGAAGGTACACTCGATAAAACCATTAACACATTTTCTGGCGGAATGAAACGCAGATTGTCGTTAGCAATTACTTTGTTATCTAATCCAGATTTAATTATATTAGATGAGCCAACTGTCGGTATTGACCCTAAACTAAGACAACAAATATGGTCACAATTAAAATCATTAACGCAACAAGGGAAAAGTGTCATCGTCACAACACACGTTATGGACGAAGCTGAACGTTGCGACAAAATTGGGCTAATTGTAGAAGGGCGGCTTTTCGCATTAGGCACACCTGATGAGTTAAAACAACAATTCAATGTTAACACAATTGAAGAGGTCTTTATTAAAGCAGAGGAGGTTAAACATTAATGAAACTTTTAGCAATGATTCAACGTGTCATTATAGAATTACTTAGAGACAAACGTACACTAGCGCTTATGTTTTTAGCACCTTTATTAGTACTAACTTTAATGTACTTTATCTTTAATTCTGATGAAGACACTACTTTAAATATTGGCATCGCCGACTCTGTATCCACTAAAATAACTGACCATATGAAAAATGATGATGTGTCATTCAAGCACTTTGATTCTAATCAAAATGTTAAAGCTAAAATAGAAGACAATCACTTAGATGCTTTTATATATCAAGATCATCAGACTTTACATGTCACTTATACCAATGAAGATCCAAGTAAATCTGGTTCAGTTAAACAGTTAGTACATCAATCTATTCAAAAAGATAAAATGAATGATATTAAAAAAGTAATGAATTCAATGCCACAAGCAGCCAAAAATAAAGATACTAATGATATCCAACTAGATCATAGTTATTTATATGGGGATAAAGATAGTAACTATTTCGATAAAATGTTCCCCATTTTGATGGGATTCTTTGTCTTTTTATTCGTCTTTCTTATTTCAGGCATCGCCTTATTACGCGAGCGCACAACCGGAACGTTAGAACGCGTACTTGCTACGCCAATTAGACGAAGTGAAATTGTTTTTGGTTATTTACTTGGTTACGGTATCTTTGCTATTATTCAAACATTGATTATCGTTCTGTTCTCAATCTATTTATTAAATATCAACCTAGCGGGTAGTCTTTGGTATGTCTTACTCATTAATATTTTATTAGCCATTACGGCATTAGTGATGGGCATTTTCATCTCAACATTTGCTAATTCAGAGTTTCAAATGGTTCAATTTATACCTATTGTTGCCATTCCACAAGTGTTCTTTTCTGGTATTTTCCCTCTAGAAAATATGACACCTTGGTTAGCTAACATTGGTTATTTATTCCCATTACGATACGCAGGAGATGCGTTAACAAACATTATGATTAAAGGACAAGGTTGGTCTGATATTTGGTTTGATGTTCTAATTCTTCTCATTTTCATTATATTATTTATCATTTTAAATATCCTCGGACTTAAGCGTTATCGCAAAGTTTAACAATCTAACATACGACTTATAAAAATTGTAGCCTGGGACATAAATTAATGTCTCAGGCTACAATTAAATTTAAGGGCTATCTATATTTCTGTTTCACTCAGAAGCTTTTGTCTATCCTATAAATATATCTAATAAACGGCTTAAAAATTGGTCTTTAGTCAGTTGTTGATCATGTTTGGCAAAGTAATAGAAATCTGATGAAAATGAGTTTAGCATCAAATTAATCTTAAACTCTAAATCTTGGGTCTGTTGCTGACTAGTGAACTGGTCTTTAATCAATTCTTTCAGTTGTTCATAAAACGGAATATTAATCATTGACTGATGTTGAGAATTTGATTTCTCAATAAAATTTAGGACATTAAAGTTTGCCTCTTTTAAATCTAAATAAATAGATAAAATACCATATATTTTATCCCTCACAGACGCATCTTGATGCTGATGAAGGAACGTATCCATTTCATCAAACATATCATGAACCTTTTCATCCATCATCGCTTGGCATAGTAACGATTTACTTTCAAAGTGACGATATAAAGTGCCTACACCCACGCCAGCTTTCTTCGCGATTTCCGACATATTCATCTCACTAATATCTTCACCCTGTGCTAATAATTGGGTCGTTGTCTGTAAGATGATTGCTTTGTTATGCGTTGCATCACTACGTTTTTTCCGTTGATTGGTCATCTTATCCCCTTCCAAATGATGTGCTCCCTTTTATGGTTCTAATCTATTAATTTTAACATCTAAATTGAATTCTTCTTTTAAAAATTGACGATAATTTTCACTTGTCACATCATATTTTTCTTTATCTCGTTGTTTCGTTAACGTTAAATTATTTTGAGACATTGTCGCACGACCATATGATTTAGGCATTGTAACGAGCAAACGTTTAACGAATGTAGAATTAGGATTAGTTTGATTGTATTCGATATTGTAATCATAATCATGAATGTCTCTAGGTTCTAACTCAGCTTCGTATTCTGTATCCCACTCATTGTCTTTCCATTTTTGAATGTAGAATAAGTTATCATTTACATAAATGGCACGATATTCTCCGTTAATATCCTCAATGATTGCATCACTATCTTGATTATTAATTGGCATAGCACTTATTGGCAAGTCACCATAACCGACATCAGCGACATAATTGACACCATCAATCGGCACGATTAATGACATATGAGAGCCTTTAAGACTACGTCCGCCCCCTGGTGTATGAATAGTTGCAGATACCATATTTGCTGTGAAGCCTTTTGCTTCTAAGTACGCTTTGAAGAAGTGATTCATTTCATAACAGAAACCACCACGTTGGTGATTAACGATTTTTTCATAGATATCATCTACTTCTACTGATATTCTCACACCATTTTGAACATCTATATTTTCAAAAGGCACTGTTAACATATATCGTTTTAAATAATAATTTAATGCTTCTAAGCTTGGTTCATTATATTTATTTGGATCTATATTTAAATATTTTTCAAGACCTTCAATATTCATTACTAAGCATCTCCTTTTTACTTTTTTCGTTTTTTAACACTATCTATATTATATTGAATTCATAAATTTGACAAACGGAACGCATTCCGAATAAAATAAGTGATAGTTGATTCCATTTAAGAAAAGAGGTGAAATTATGACTCAGACACAACCATCACATTTAAATATAAAACAACGTAATTTAATGATTGCGGTCATGATGATTGGTGCTTTTATTGGTGTCTTAAACCAAACGTTACTTACAACGATATTGCCAGAGGTCATGAAGGACTTTGCGATATCAAGTAGTACGGCACAGTGGTTAACGACCATCTTTATGTTAGTGAACGGTATTATGATTCCTGTCACAGCCTACTTAATTGAGAGATTTTCATTACGTACACTATTCTTTACGGCTGCGACCTGTTTAATACTTGGTTCTTTAATCTGTATGTTGGGTGTTAATTTCCCATTATTATTAGTGGGTCGTAGTATTCAAGCGTTAGGTGCAGGTATTTTAATGCCATTATCTCAAACACTATTATTCATTATTTTTCCTGTTGAAAAACGTGGTATGGCAATGGGTATCTTCGGTCTTGTCATAGGCTTTGCACCTGCGATTGGTCCTACAGCAGCAGGTTGGTTCATCCACCTATTCGATTGGCGCTATCTATTTTTAGTCGTGCTCTTAATTAGTGTGGTTGACGCTATTTTCGGCTTTTTATATTTGAAAAATATTACCGAGACACAACAACCTTCGTTAGACATCTTGTCAGTCATCATGTCTACACTAGGATTTGGTGGTTTACTTTACGGCTTTAGTTCAGCCGGTAACCTGGGTTGGTCACATCCATCCGTTTACGTGACGATCATCATTTCCATCATTATACTTGCGCTATTTATACGTCGTCAGTTGAAACTACCTTCACCGTTACTCGAATTTAGAGTATTTAAATACCGTAGTTTCACCATTTCGATGACTTTAATTGTATTAATGTTTGTACTCTTTATCGGTAATTTGACTATTTTACCTATATACATGCAAACCATGATGCATTGGTCACCTTTAGAATCTGGTCTCATCTTATTACCTGGTGGACTCGTCATGGGCTTGTTGTCACCTGTTACTGGTAAATTATACGACCGTGTTGGCGGCCGAAGTTTAAGTATCACTGGCATGTTATTGATTATGATAGGTGCCTTATTCATGGCACAGTTCAATCCACAGACATCAGCATTGTATGTCATTGTGACATTCTCAATCTTGATGTTAGGTAATTCTATGATTATGACACCAATGACTACACAAGCATTAAACGCTTTACCTGTATCCTTGATTGCGCATGGAACGGCAATGAATAATACAATTCGCCAAATTTCAGCAGCTATCGGTACAGGTATACTTGTAACACTCATGACTGGTTTCGGTCACCTTTCACCATTACACGGTGCAGCCGGTCTTATCCATGGTCTAGATATAACATTTTATATCGTTGCCTTTGTAGCACTGATAGGTGCATTCATTGCACTTTTCTCAGAAAAAAGACAATCAAATACAACACACTAATCTTTAATATTATTTAATAGGAGGTGTTAAGCATGTTACTAAGACATGTTATTAACGCATATGTAGGAAAAGAAATTTTAAAAAGTAGTTTACCAAAAGTAAAAAATGACGATGCTATGGCACAACAATTTAAAGAAGGATTCGGATTATCACGTCGTTCAATGCGATTAGCAGGATTATTCGAATTTGTAGGTTCTATCTTTTTATTTAGTTCAATTTTAGGCAAACTTGGCCAAAAATTAGTCGTTGTGGGTACTTTAATGATTAACATCGTGATGGGTACAGCAATCTACAATCACTATAAAGCAGGACATGGTCACCAAGGTGCCAAAGCCGCTTCTAAATTCTTCATGTTAAATGTCCTTAGCTTAATCGAAGTTTTAAGTTTAAATCGTCGTCAATAAAAGATTATATTTTTTAAAACTGGATAAATATTTAATATAGTCATTTAATTAAAGGAGGACAATCATATGTCAAATGCAAAAGCGATTGATACACATGCACATTTATGGAGTGAAGACTATTTAGAGAAATTAGGCAAATTAGGTAGTCAAGGAACAGAAGTTGCTAAAGGAATTAATCAATCTGCCTCTAAAGAAGATCTAGACAAGCGCTTTAAAATGATGGACGATGCTGGCGTTGATATGCAAATCATCTCTGCCACACCACAATCACCACAATGGGGTACAAAAGAAGAAGCACATCAAAGTGCACAAGAGATTAACGATTTATATGAATCATTGGTTCAACAATATCCAGACCGTTTCTTAGCATATGGTGCAGTGTCACTTCCATATGTCGATCAAGCTATTAAAGAAGCACAAGAACTACTTAAAAAAGATGCCTTTGTAGGTATTGCGATTCCAACTATTGTGAAAGATAAAGTGTCAGTTGCCGACAAACAATTCGAACCTTTCTTCGAAGCTATGAACGAATTAAACGCAACACTTTATATTCATCCAACTGGTTGCGGTGCCCAAAGTCCACTCGTGAACGACTATCAATTAGAATGGGTGATTGGCGCACCATTAGAATCTACATTCATTACGTTACAATTAATTAAAAATGAGATTCCACAAAAATATCCAAATATCAAATTCCATATTTCACACTTAGGTGGTGCTTTACCATTCTTCATGACTCGTATTAAAGACAATTACGAAGACTGGAATGCCTTTAACATTGATCCATATGAAGTATTAAATCGCCAATTTTGGTATGATACTGCTAATTTCCATGAACCTTCTTTAATCAATACCATTGATACATTCGGTAAGGAAAAGCTCATGATGGGGTCAGACTTCCCTTACTTCCAAGACGAGAAATATACACGTGGTGTAGACTATATTAAAAACAGTGATATTGATCCAGACACGATTGACGGCATTTTAAGAGGTAATGCTATTGAGTTTTATCAGTTAAACCATCACCACTCTTAATACAATTACTTTAGTGATAGACTAGCGATACATTTTGCGATTAAATTCAAATATAAATGAAACAATCCCTTTTGATAGATGGTCGATTCGATACGACGATGCTACCAAAAGGGATTATTTATGCTTTTGCACTAAAGAATCCCATTCTAACTGAAACCAGCTGGAATGGGATTTATCATATCTATAATTGAACTTCTTCTGCTAATGGTATAGAGGCTTGTGCCCCTGACTTTTGAACTGTTAGTGATGCGGCTTTATTGGCAAAGTCGATAGCCTCAACTAAATTACGTTCTTTCATATTAAAGCGACTGACAAAGGCACCGATAAACGTATCGCCTGCTGCTGTTGTATCAATAGCTTTTACTTTTTGCGCTGGTACTAGGCCGGAATCATTTTCAACCGCATAGTATGTGCCTTGTTCACCTAATGTAATAATCACGACTTTGGCACCTAAGCTTAAGAAGTAATCTGCATTTTGTGCCATTGATTTTTCATCTGTGACTGGTACACCTGATAATATTTCAGCTTCAAATTCATTTGGTACAATCACATCGATTAATTCTAATAACTCTTGAGGAATCTCTTTGGCTGGTGCGGGGTTTAAGACGGTCGTCACACCTGCCGCTCTCGCAACTTTAAATGCTTCTATAATTGCCGGAACTGGTACTTCTAATTGTGCCACAATGAAATCTGCATCGACAATTGCTGCTTTCGCACTTTTCACATCGTCTGGTGTCATCGCCATATTTGCACCACCATAGACATAAATCGTATTTTGACCTTGTGCATCCACTGTAATAAAGGCTTGGCCAGTCTTTTCTGTTTCAGATTCTAAAATATAGTCAATGTTCATACCTGCTGCTTTAAAATCTTCAAACATAAATTGTGCTAATCCATCATTGCCCACTTTGGAAATGAATGTCGTATCAGCTTTCATACGTGCCGTTGCAATGGCTTGGTTTGCCCCTTTACCGCCACCATATGATTTTTGTGCCTCTTCTACATGTAATGTTTCCCCTGGTTTAGCGTAGCGCTCAACTGTTAAAAATTGATCCACATTGGTAGATCCTAGAATAACGACTTTATTTGTCATAACAATGTCCCCATTTCTATATGTTAAAATGTCACGTTTGATTCCAAAATAATGTTAGAAAATGGCGTAATTTCACCTGTACGAATGTTACCTTTATTTAATGGATGACTTAAATATGCTTTCATTTCACTGTGTGGAATAAATTCAATTTCAACGTCATCATCAATTAATGCTTTGATTTGTTTTAATTGAGTTGCATTATTGGTTTTAATTTCTTCAGCTAAATAGATTTTTTGGATTTTCATTTCTGAGAGTACTGTTTCTAATACATCAATAAATCTAGGTAATTCTTTCGTTACTGCTAAATCAATTCTTCTATCGTCATTAGGAATAGGCATGCCTGCATCATTGACAGTTAATAAGTCATAGTGTCCGATTGTCGCAATGGCTTTAGATACATGACTATTGAGTAATGCTGTTTTCTTCATTTATATCACTCCAGTTGATTATTTTATAAATACTGTAACTGTTGCAGCTACTAAGATAAGAACTAACCCGATCACTGTGACTAACATTTCTTTAGATGTTTTACGTTGATTTAAGAAGTAAATACCAGTTAATGTCGCAAGTACTACAGATGTTTGTGATAATACGAAACCAGTCGCTAAACCGTTCATATTAGGTTGTGCAGAAATGAGATACGTCAATGCTGCAAAGGCAAAGAAGAAACCAGAAATAATTTGTAACCATGTCACTTTATTAGTAAATGGATTGCCATTTTTCATTTTCATTAGTCCGTAGATAACTGCCACAATCACCATACCAATGGCTTGTGGTAAGAATGCTGCTTTACCACCGATGTCTGTAGCTTGTGGTGCTGCTGAATATAACCAATAACCAATTTCACCAATGATTAAAATCACTACCGCTTTACGTAATAAGTTTTTATTTGTAGCTTCAGGGTGTTCACTCCAAACTGTCATCCAAGCACCAATCAAGATAACTACTAACGCTAAAAAGCCGATGATTTTATTTGTAACACCAGGCCAGTTACCTAATGCAAAGACGCCCCAAAGTGATGCCCCTAATAATTGGAAGGCCGTTGTAACTGGCATGGCACGTGATGAGCCTACATATTCAAATGCTTTAAATGTCATAATTTGACCGAAACTCCAACCAGCTCCTGATAATAATGCAAAGAACAGATCCATACCTGTTGGGAAGCCGTGGCCTGTGGAGATAAAGGAGATAAAGAAGACAAAGGCAAAGATTAACGTCCCGACTGTAGCACCTATAATTTGGTTAACTGGTTTACCACCAAATTTGGATGCAATCGTTGGAAATAGACCCCAACCGATTAATGGCCCTAAACCAATTAACAATGCAACTAAATTCATGATTCAACACCTCTATTGATATATTTTTTATCTGTTGCGTTTAGTAAAACGTTTTACTAAATTATAGCACTTCTATTTGTAAATGTATACGCTTTCTTAAACACGATAAAAAAGCCATACCTATCAATAACTGATTGTATGGCTTTTTTATAAACGTCAGTATTTATTTGGGGGCAATCAAGATAATTGTCGCGTCGTTTCACGTTGCATCAGTTGAGTCGGAAGTTCTACTCTTTTATTTTCATGCGGTCTGCCATTGATTTTATCGGTAATTAATTGCAGTGAGATATGAGCAATATCGTCGACCGATTGGGCAATGGTTGTGAGTGCCGGTGTCATGTAACCTGCCATATCTATATCATCATAGCCAACAACCGACAAATCATCCGGCACTGATTTACCACATTCTGTTAAACCACGTATACAACCAATCGCTAATTCATCATTAATGGCAAAGACACCCGTAACGTGATGCTCAACCAGTTTTGTAGCAATATCACGTCCCCCAGCTTTAGACAATTCAGTACAAATTCTTACAGGGGCCGGCAACTGATGACTTTGACACATTTGCTCAAATCCCTTCACTCGATCTTTCATATTAGCCATCAACTCATGAGGTTGAATAATCGCTAACTGTTGATGTCCCAATTCGATAAGATGTTGTGCGGCAGTCTGACCACCCTCTATTTCATTCGTTCTAATTATATCGGTATAACCATGGTCTTCACTTTGATCTAGTAAGACATATGGTACATGATGTTTACTAAGATAATCATTTAAGTGATGTGGGTCATTCACATATCGTCCGATAACGAGACCATCTATGCCACGTTCTACAAGATGCTGAATATTATCTTTAAAGTCTGTACTTGATGTTGCTATAAAACATAAATCAACGTCATCTGCTTTACAATCATCCATCCTTTGCATCATCGCCGAGAAGAATGGATTGGTTAAGTTAGGCAAGACAACACCTATTAACTTTCTTGTTTGGCCTCTGAGTTGTTGGGCATTTTTATTGGGAATATAGCCTAAACGGTCTTTCGCTAATAATACCTTTTGAATGGTTTCTTTAGAGAACCTTGTTTCATTTTGATTTAAAATGTGCGACACCGTCGTTACTGATACGCCCGCTTCTTTCGCCACATCTTTAATTGATACTCGTTTCATACGTCCTTACCCCTTACTGACACGTCCTATATCACAATATATTGCTTACATCTTATCACTAAACAGAGTAGCTGAATAGACTTATATCCTCTTGACTCTACTCTAATAAACGATACATATATCATTCCATAATGACCACCGCTTTATTAAATAACCAAAAATCATTGTTCTACATTTTCAAACAATATGTTGATTTTCCTACAATGACATTTAACTTGTTTGTTGTATCTATAACATCAGTCTCTTTATAATGTACAAGAAATTTTATATATTTTGATTTTTCTTTTGAAAACAAAATCATTTTTAAAGAGAGGTAAATTATGACAAATTTTAATAAACAAGAACCAGTCACAATTATCGGTGCGGGGCTTGGTGGCCTTACACTTGCTCGCGTATTACAATTAAATTCTATTCCGGTAACTATTTATGAAAAAGAACCTTCAGCTGAATCACGAACGCAAGGTGGGCAGTTAGACATCCATGAACGTGACGGTCAAATCGCATTACAAAGAGCTGGACTTTTCGACCAATTCCAATCAATTATCCATGATGGTGGTGCAGCTGCTAAAGTACTTGATAAAGACGGTAATACTATTGTAGATATCCCAGATGATGGTAATCATGGACGCCCTGAAGTACTTCGCGGTGACTTACGACAAATACTACTCCAATCTCTTAAACCGAATACCATCCAATGGGATAAAAAGTTAACAGATATTCAAAGTTTAGCGCACGGCCAACACCGACTTTCCTTTGCTGATGGAACAACGGTAACAACCCAAATCCTTGTCGGCGCAGATGGTACTTTCTCTAAGGTACGTCCTTTAGTCTCTGATGCTAAACCTCAATACGTGGGTACATCATTAATTGAAACGTATTTATATGATGTAGATAACCAACATCCTTCCGCAGCCAATATAGTAGGTCAAGGTGCTATGTATGCTCTTGCACCTGGTAAAGGCATCCAAGCACATCGCGAACCAGGAAATGTCATTCACACTTATATTGCTTTAAGACAAACAGAGGAAGAATTAAATCAAATCGATTTTAATAATTCTAACGTTGCACTTAAACAATTAGCTCATCAATTTGACCAATGGCACAATGACTTATTAACACTGATCAATGAAAGTGAAAAAGGTCCAATTTTACGTAAAATACATGCCTTACCTGTAGGTCATCAATGGGAGCGTGTTCCTGGAGTTACGATTTTAGGTGATGCAGCACATGTCATGACACCAGCTGGTGAAGGTGCTAATTTAGCAATGTTTGACGGATCCGAATTAGCACAAGCAATTATTGAACAGCCTAATGATATTGAAACAGCCTTCGCACAATATGAACAAGCTTTATTCCCACGTAGTGAAAAAGCTACTGCAAGAGCCGACCAAATGTTAGACAAACATTTAAGTGATCGTTCACCGTATGACTTTGCGGAGGTTCTTTCTAATAAGGAATTAGATGGCACCAATTAATATAAAAAGGAGCGTTCCAATTGGAAGGCTCCTTTTTAGCTTTATTTTAAAATCCTAATAATTGACTCGCATTGCGATGTAAGAATTTTTCTTTTTGCTCTTCTGTTAATAAATCTGTAGATTCAATATCTTTAGCTAATCGCTTAATGACTTGATCTGTTGTATAAGGCGCATCTGCACCGTATACGATTTTATTTTCATCTACCATTTTTAATAATGTTGGAAGTTGATGTGGTAAAACCATACCTGCTAAATCAAAGTATAAACTTTGCATCACCTGTTCAATATCATCTGGACCATTTTCAACGTTAAACATTTTATTACCAATATTGACACGTTGTGCAATGACAGGTAATAATGCACCACTATGCGGTACAATCCATTTAATATTAGGATACTTACTAAACACATTGTTTTGACTCATAAAAATGATTGTACGTGTTGTATCGAAAAAGAATTCCATTAATGGTGATAAAATTTGTGCTTTAATGGATTCATTCACTGGTTTAGGCTCATTAGGATGAATTGCTACGGTCGCTTGTCGTTCATTCAATTTCGCTAATACTGGGTCTAAACGGTCATCTCCTAAATAAATACCACGTGCATTCGTTGGCAATGTAAACCCAAGAGCGTGTTGTTCATCTAAAGCATAGTCAATCATGCGAATACTTTCATCAACTAATGGTAGTGGTAATGAAGCAAAGTAACCTAATTGATCACTATGTGCATGATGTAAATCTTCAGCATAGGCATTAACTTCTTCTGTAAGTTCTAGCATCACTTCATCTGGTGCAGCACTCAAATGGGGGCTTGAAATAGAAAGCACACTATAATCAATGTCTTCTTCTGCCATTAATTTCAAATAGTCATCGACAAAGAATGCTGGCGTTGGTACACCGTCTCCTTTACCATCAAAATAATCATCTAAAAATTTCACAAACCCAGGTGATAGGTAATGTGAATGTAAATCTATTTTCTTCATCATTAATATACTCCTTTTATATAGATTCTGTTTGATACGTCAACCATTGATCCAATCGATTGTAAAAGTCATTCAATTGTTCTGGTCGATCAATGCCTTGTAATTCATGATTAACACTATAACCAATGTAATTAAGGCAGAAACTTAAACATGCGTAGCTTGATCGATATTGGTTCAACGCGTTAGCTGGTAACGAAATTGTAGATGGGACAACAGGTGTCAAGCTATCCTTTTCATATACGCATTCCATAGTATTGATATACCAAGTATCGTCTTGTTTAACCAATCCATAAACAATTTTCGCATCAGAATTAAGTTGCATCTGAACCTCGTTAATCGGTAATCTTGTTTGAATCGTGGCTTGCATAATTGCCACTGCTCTATCTTGATTTATCCATATTTGCGAATTGTAAATTTGATGTGGTGCATAACGATTCATTTCTCTAGAAGCATCCACAAATGCCTTACCTGGACCTTTAAACCATGAAATGTTTATCATTGAGTCTTCAGCAAAGCATTCATACATACTGTCCCAAAGACTATTGTCTCGACAAAATCTCTCAAACTGAATGAGCTCTAAAATATTTTCCTTATCTAGCAACGTATCCTGTGTGTAAGGGCGATTTCTTTCAAATAACATATTAAATCTCCTTTAATATAACTTGCTCATATGTCCTTAACAATATTATTCGGACACCTATCCGTTTATTATGAAAAAAATTTTTCTAAATTACAAAAGATTTGATTTCTAAAGTAAAAATAAACAAGCCCATTTGAACGACTGTTTTAGCACAAAAAAATACCTATTCTAATTAGGAGTCATATCCGTATTAGAACAGGCTTATTTTCGACTTAGCATTTATGAATGTTGTTTATGAAAAGGGATTACCCATATTAAGATATTAAGTAACAATCCAATGAGTGCATACGGTGGGAAGAAAAATGAAATGATCAATGTGATAACATTGTTAGCAAATGAAAGCATTTCTTTGACTCTCGTTTCACTCAAATGATGATTTTGCGTTTTAGGTGATAGTTTAATTACTTGGTTTCTTAGTAACATGAATGACAAATTAAACGCGATAATATCTATGTTATACAATAACGCTGCTTGCTATGACATAATATCATGACCAAACCATGCAGTGATGGTTGGTAGTAGCGATAACCAAAATAGGAAATTAATGTTCGCCCATAATATTTTATTGTTGATTTCACTAATTTGGTTTAATAAATGATGATGACTAATCCAAATTGTTGCAATGGCTATAAAGCTAACTGCATACGCTATAAAGTTATATTTCAATTCTAAAATAGCTTCTAAACTATGGTGATGTTCTGGTAATTTAAGTTCTAATACTAATATCGTAATAATAATGGCTATAACGCCATCACTAAACGCTTCAACTCTACTTTTAGACATTCATTTCCAACTCATTTCTCATCTTTATGTAAGAATCAAAAGTTACCTTATTCTATAAAAATAGTCAATATATATTTGTATTTTATATGCGATTTACCAGCTTACAACGTCTCATTTCAAACTAAATTTTCACCTACTGTGTTTTCCACCGTATATCGAGCATAATTTGATATTTTCTCTAAATATTGGTCTAATTCATTATTGTCGAAATGGGCTAATACGATAAAACAAGCTTCTCCACTCACTTTATAAAATTGTTCAATATGATCAAAATCCATCGTTATTTGTTTTATTTGATCAAAGCATTATCTAACTTTGCAGTAGTTACTACTACAACTGAATTTTTATCAAACTTAAAATAATCTCGCTTTATTCTCATAAGTTAAGGGAGTGGGACAGAAATAATAAAGAACCACTAATCATTGATTATGTAGTGGTTCTTACGCATTAGCCATAGCTAATGTGTACTTTAAAATAGGAATACATGAGTGAAACTCATGCATAAGAAATACTAATTTCTAAAGAAAAAGTATTTCTTTATCGTTGTCCATCCCCAACTTGCATTGTCTTTAGATTTTCTTTTCGAAATTCTCTATGTTTGGGGCCCGTCCCCAAGCAAGGTTGACTAGAAATGACTATAACTTGAAATATATTTATGTCCCAGCCTGTTTTGGATTACATCATTAATTTTATTCAGGTTTAACATGGATACGTCGACCTTTACCTAAGAACATTTGAATTATAGAAGCGATTAATAGAATGATGTTAAAAACAATCATCATCATAAACACGTTATCATCAGCATCAATTGTGATATCTTGCATTTTTTTCGATAAGATTAATTGGTTCTGTACTGGGTTGTCTATATGAGTCGTGAAACTACCATATAATAATTGAACACCTTGTTGAATATGATCTTTCATTGTATAAGCAATGATAGGTACCAGTAGTGCCGCAAAGAAATTACGCATCGAATGCATTGTCGTTGAACGATTAGAAGCAAATTTAATTTCTCCATCTAATAACGTGGCCATCGCACCACTTAGTAATGCCATAGATGCGCCAAATCCTAAGCAAGCCGCTTGCAAGTATAATAACGGCAAATTAATCACATTACCCATCGCTATCCAGTGCACACTGACATATAATAATGCTACCGAACCAAGGGAACCTAATATACCTGCCCCAATAGCACTATAAAAGAACATTTTAATAAAACCAGCTATGACGACACCTATGAAGAAGCATACATAAAATCTTGCTATATCTTCAAATGGTAGCTTTAATATCTTAGTAAGAAAAACATTAATACCTGCTATCCCAGTCAACAATGTTAAATGTGATGATATCGCCATCACTGCTCCTACACTAGGCTTTTTAGCAAATAATGTTTTAAAATACACTAACGGTGAAGATGAATGCATGTTTCTGTATATAAAGTTCACTAGGAAGAACATCGCTAGTAGTAGAAATGGCCATACCCATAATGAGCTATATCCTTTTTGCGTTAACATAGCCATTGGTATCACAAAACATAATATAGTTAAAAACAATAAAATAATAAGCACATAATCAATAGAATTCGGAGACACATGTTTGTGCTCTTCTTTATTTAAAAATACTGTCCCAAATATTAAACAAACGATAGCTGAAACGATATTAAGTACAAATACCCAATGCCAACTATCAAGCTCTAATGAAACACTACCAGATAATCCGCCTAACGCGTTGGCACCAAACAAGCCTACGATGACAAATAATAAAAATACATTGCGGAATCTTCGTGGGAAGTTACGAAATAATTGTGGTAATAAAGTAAAAAATAGAACACCTGTACTAACGCTTTGTATAATTTTAGCAATACTTAATACTATTAAATCCTGTGATATGAGACCGATTATTGAACCGATTAAAAAGAAAGAAACAAAAAGTAGATAATTTTTCTTGAAACCTAAACGATGTGTGAATACATGTCCTAATGGAATACCAAATGCAAACGCAAAGTTCGCTATAACTGACGGTATGATTAAGTACTGTGAACCAGTACCAAAAGAAGTTTGAAGTATACCTTGATTTAAACTATAAGCTAAATTGGAAAAATATTGCGACCCAATGCCAAATATTGTAATGACTGTGAGCACAAAAATTTCTAACATTCGTGCGCGACGCGACCATAAAAAACCCATATTATCCTTCTTTCTATTTAAATTCCAAATTATAACAATATATCATTTTACCACTTTTCAAAATAAAAACATATAAAACTTTCTCGAACAACAACAAAAATTGTACACTATCCATTTTAAACTACCAATATAACTCATATTTAAACGTTTGATAAACGAACCTTTTACTGGTGCTCAAGTTACAAGACAAGCTGTGGCACAACTAGTAACTGACATAGTAAACCAACCTGAGCTTTATTCTAGAGAAAGTATTGGCGTTAACGAACCAAATACTAATTTCGATAAACCAAGTTTTTATTAATGGTATATTGACGTCTTTCAATGCAAACAACCTCCACGACTGATCTAGGTCGTAGAGGTTGTTTTTGAATCAAATTTAATGATCTGCCATCCATGGCCTGCTTTGTTTGGTTGGTCTAGGTGTCATTTTCGGTAATTGATCTTTGGACATGATGCGAGGTGTTTGCCCTCGTTCAATTCTTTGTTTTAGTTTTCCATCCATTTTATAGGTTTGGAATGTTGAGAATACGCGCTTAGCATCATGATGACATTGTGGACATTCTGCCATATCATGTTGTTCCTTCATAGATTGGCGTAAGGTAAATTCGCCACATTCTTTACATTCATAAGTATATTGAAGCATTATTGATCAGGCTCCAAATTCGGTACGATGTCATCTTTGAAAATTTCTCTTGGAATCGCAATCGTACAACATGCATTAGGCACGTCCACTATACCTGCGACTGTACCTTGTACCGGTGCAGTACCTAATAACATATAAGCTTGTTCACCTGTAAATCCACGTGTTTTTAGGAATTCAATCGCATTTAATACCGCATTTCGATACGCTGTATTGGCATCTAGATATGTTTGTTTACCACTAAATTCATTTACAGAAATACCTTCAAACACAATATAATCTGTATAATTCGGCATTACTGGTCCTGGTTTAAAGGCAGGATTCTTTTTAATATGATATTTTTCCATACCATTTTTAATAACGTTGACTCTTAAATCAATCCATCCTGGCATTTCAATACCACCACAGAAGGTAATTTCTCCATCCCCTTGAGAGAAATGTAAATCTCCAACTGAAAGTTTTGCACCTTCAACAAATACTGGGAAATAGATACGAGAACCTTTTGATAGGTTTTTAATATCACAGTTTCCACCATTTTCACGAGGTGGCACAGTACGCGCACCTTCTCTCGCTACTCTATCAAAGTCTTTACCAGTTAAGGTACCAGCCACCACTGCATCCGTATCAGGTAAGTTAGCTAAGACTGGTTCACGATTTGGATCCGTATCCACTAATTCTTTCTCGCGACGATTCCATTCATCTAGCATCTCTTGAGTAGGTGCCACACCAATCAATCCTGGATGAATCTGCCCTACAAATTCAACTCCTGGAACATGTCTACTCGTTGCATAAATACCATTAAAGTCCCAAATTGATTTCTGTGCATTTGGATAATGATCAACTAAGAAGCTACCACCATTAGTTTTATCGAAAATACCATTGAACCCCCATTGATGTTCATCAAAAACACCAATATCTAAGATATCTACTACAAGTAAATCACCTGGTTGTACGTTGTTTACGTGTACTGGACCACTTAAAACATGTACACGATTTAAGTTCACGTGTTTAATATCACTCGGATCATCATTATTGGCAACTTGTCCATCTGTCCAATCTAAGCATTCCATTCTAAAGGATTCCCCTGGGTCTACTGAAAATGCTGCTGGAATATCTGGATGCCATCGATTGTGTCCTGGATGTGCTTGCTGATCCATCTTCTTGTTTAAATCAATACTAAATAACTTTTTAGGCATATGCCCTTCCCCCTTACATATGAAAGTTAATTATGACTGATTATTAAGTTATCTAAATATTAACACAATTAAAGTTACAAAATATATTAAAATGTGTATATTTTTATCAATTGAAATTATTACGATAAATAAACGATATAAGCTGAATGTTCAAGTGGAAGTAGGGGAGGGGAGTTACGCAGGAACATTCTAAAAATAAGACGTCCGTTTGTCTTACTTCAGACAAACGGGACACTTACCTTCAGTTGCATAAACCTGTCATAGCAAACTTTATAGCGGGTTGATACAATTATGTCATTATTATAGATTCACTTTCCACCCTATATTTATATTATTCATTTTCAACATTTTTACCGACCGGTTCCCATTTCAATACAAATGTAATTATGAGACCAATCAGTGGTACAAGACCAATCCATAACATCGTTTGGTTTAATCCAACTGCTGCTAAGATAATTGGGAATACGAACGTTCCAATAATACTACCAGTTCGACTCACTGACTCCACAATACCTGTCGCTTGTGAACGTAAATGTGTTGGAAATGATAATGCACCAATCGTCTTACCTTGCGTTCCTGGTCCACCTGAATGACCGAATAAGAACAATGCAATTAAACATGCATTCATTACCATTGGTAAATTATTGTAAAATAGTCCTGTTACAACCATAACAAACAAGACAATGCCGAAACCTATCATTGTAAGTTTTCTCGTACCCAATCGATATGTATACTGTGCACCTAAGTACGCACCGATGATACCTGCAATATTGACAATTGCTGTACCAAATAAGACCCCTAGCTTATCCTCACTTATCATGTACTTCGCTATAATTGGAATATATAATCCCACTGCGTAGTACTGCATACCTTGCAATGTTGATATCGCTGTTGCTAAAGTTAACCTTTTTAAATATGGCTTTTTAAGCAGTGCTTTGTAAGATTGTTGATGTTCATAATGATTGGCCTGATATTCTTCTTGTCTTTCTTCTAGCTTCAACTGGACATCGTAATGTTTCTGAATATAGTTTGTCGCCTTTTCGAGTGAAAAATGATTAATAATCCAAGTTGGACTTTCTTGTAAATACTTTAATCGCATGATGTATAACACTAAAGCAATACAAGCCCCAAATCCAACGGCCATACGCCACAATGTTTCTCCTGCTCCCATTAAGAAAAATGCAATGACCACTAACGACGATGTCACAATCGCTATGTACCATACGACTTGCCAGTAGTTAACATTACGACCTCTTTGTACTTTATTACTAATTTCTGCAATAAATGTAAACGCAACTGGACTGTCCATCCCTATCGCAATCCCCATCAGAAATCTACATATTAATAGAATCATAAGATTAGGCGAAAGTGCTGCACCTAAAGACGTTACAATTAATATTAATAATGAAATTGAAAGGATACGCTTTCTGCCAAATCGATGCGCGAGCGATCCTCCAAAAATTGCACCAATCAATGCCCCTACAGGCAATGATGTCATCACGAATGACAACATGGTTGGTGATAAATTGAATTCTTTCGTGATTTGGTCTGTCATTGTTCCTAAAATGGTAATATCATACGCATCTAAAAATATCGTTCCTAATATCATCAATAACAACATATTAGATGTATGTTGCTTGTCCGCATCATCAATGATTCGATACAAATCTTGCTTTGACTTCACAATTTCCATATTAATCATCCCTTATTTTATTTTAGATTAAGCGTAATTAATGATTATTAACTCATTGTTAAGTGCAAATAAATATTTATTTAAGTCATATGCTTTCAGCTCCGTCATAGTTTTAAAAAAATAGCGTCTATCTCAAATGTAAGATAGACGCTATATAGTTAATTATTCTGTCGTCGTTGACTTGTTAGAACGGATTTTATAAACAATTAATCCAATGATAAATCCAATTAATGCCGGTAGAATCCAACCCATACCAATATCAAAGAATGGTAGGTATTTTTCACCTAATGAAATGATAAATTTAGCGAATGATGTTTTCAAAAATGGCTCTGGACTAGCCTTAACACCATCAATAAATGACGCAATCATTGTGAAGAAAATCGTAAATCGATATACAATTTTCGAATGATTGAATAATGGACTTACTAAAGTTAATAAAATAATTGTAATGGCCAATGGATAAATGAACATCAATACTGGCGTTGAATACATAATGATTTTAGTTAAACCAACATTAGCAAAAATACATGCTAAGATACTGACCACTGTCGCAAACATTAAGTAACTACGTTTCGGGAATAACTCTGTAAATGTTTCAGAGAACGCAGTGATTAAACCAATCGCTGTTTTTAAACATGCGACAATAACGATCAGAGATAATACGATAATTCCGTAATCCCCAAGATAGTGTCTCGCAATTTGAGCTAATGCAATACCACCATTTTCACTCACTTTAAATTTACCGATACTCATCGTACCCATAAACGCAAGTAAACTATAGATAATCCCCATTAAAACAATACTGATTGTTCCTGATTTAAATGTTTCTTTGGCGATACTGTTAGGATTTGTGATACCTAACTTTTTAATCGTAGATACAATAATAATACCAAAGGCTAATGATGCCAACGCATCTAACGTGTTATAACCATCAATGAATCCTTTAAGTAATGGACTCTTATCATAATCAGCACTCACAGGCGCATTCGTTAACCCACCTAATGGATGAATGAACGCTAAGACTACGACAATACCTAATAAAACTAAAAAGACTGGATTTAAAAATTTACCTATGTAATCTAAAATTTTAGACGGCTTTCTCGCAAAGAACCACGCTAATAAGAAGAAGATAATACTAAAGATGGGTAAGTAAATCTTCGCAACATCAGGTGAAATGAATGGTGAAAATGCAATTTCAAAAGATGTTGTCGCTAACCTAGGTAACGCAAAGAATGGTCCAATGACTAGATATAATCCAATCGTAAATATGTATGCATACGTTTTACTGACTCTTGATGTAATTTCAAAAATACCGTTTGTTTTAGACATACCGATAGCAATAATACCTAAAAACGGTAATCCAATAGCAGTAATTAAAAAGCCTAAATTGGCAATAAATACGTTTGACCCTGCTGTTTGTCCAAGATGAATTGGGAAGATGATATTCCCAGCACCAAAGAATAAACCAAATAGCATTGATCCGATAAAAATGTTCTCTTTTAAAGTCAATTTGTTTTTCATCATGTCTGTTTATTCTCCTAGTTATTTTTTATTCATTATACATGATATTTTGTAAAGGAAAAATGTAAATAACAAGAAAATTTTAAAAAATTAGACAATAATACATCATTATTACTTTATAAATTGTAAAATAACACATTAAATAATACTAAAGTACTATACACCATCTGCATAGCACTTTAGTATTATTTAATAAAAATTTACACTCATCTTTGTGTTACTAATCAGTTATCAAACTATTATTCTTCTAATTCTTTAATAACTTTAGCCGGTACACCTGCTGCAAGGGTATTATCTGGTATATCCTTTGTGACTACGGCACCTGAAGCGATCACTACATTATTTCCAATAGACACTCCAGGAGTAATCGTGACTTTGCCACCTATCCAAACATCGTCGCCTATATTTACAGGACTTGCTTGAGCTAAATATTCTCGTCTTCCTTTTGCGCTTAATGGATGGTTAACTGTATATATATCAACATTAGGACCTATCATCACATGATTTCCAATGTTCACTGGTGCTATATCTAGAATGGTAAGGTTATAGTTTGTTAATACGTCATGTCCGACATGTATATTTTTCCCGTTATCACAATTGAATGTCGCTTGGAATGAAATGTTTTCACCAGCAGAACCTAATATTTGGCGGATTTTACTTTCTTGTTGTGCCGGTTCTGTAGCAGGAATGGCATTAAATTCTTGGCATAATTGCGCTGCTCTAGCTTTACGTTCCGCCACTTCTTTATCATCAAAATGATATGGCATACCTTTATCTAATTTTTCTATTTCTCTCATTGCTATCTAATCCTCTCAAGTTCATATTATTCATGTTTTTTATAAAAAAACGGCTTAATACTTCTCTATTTCTTTAGCAATTTTACTTTCCTTTTGATTGACCGACGCCTTTAATTGCTTAACAATATTCACTTTTTCCTGCTTACTTCTATTTTGACTAAGTTTGTATGCGGCTTCTATATCATTTACTTTAACTTGAAATCCGACAATCCCATGTATTTGTTTCTTAGTATCTTCTGATAAATGATCCCAAGTTGCACCATCATCTTTATGGCCTTCATAGTGATTCAATAATTGCTTCAAATCAGATACTAGTTCATCATGATTCAATAATCGCCCTTCACCATATACATGTATACTTTGATAATCCCATGACGGTACGTCTTCTGTTTCATACCATGTAGAGGATATATAGGCGTCTGGTCCTTGGAAAATCACTAATACCTGTGCGTTATGTTCTATCGTTTGTACCAATTCATTTTGTTTTGCTAAATGTCCTGTAATCACTAATTGATCATCTTGTTCTGAAATCATCACTGGAATATGTGACGCGATGGGTTTTACGTCGTTACTCGTTACAATTGTCGCAAAATTATTATGCTGTATAAATTGTTTAATTTCTTCATAATCATTGATTTGTGAATGCTTTCCAATATACATGATATCACACACCCTTTTAATGAATTCGTCTTATTCAACATCGAACCTTTTTTTATATTCAAAAAGCTGTAGATGAATGATCCACAGCTCCCCGTTTTAATGCCTCATTTGTCGTATTACAACATTATAAATATTGATCTGCATGCTCTAATCTATAATGTTCTGTCACTTCTTTTTCATGTTCGAATTCTTTTTCAGTTAATTTCTTAATATTTTCTACCGCATACCCTAATTTCTTTGCGAATGCTTCTACTTCATCTTTGTCTTTCGCAAGAACAAACATTGTTAACACATTATCATCAACAATATCTTTATGATGTTGATAATCTAATTTAAAAAATTTCATGACAATCTCCCCCTCTTTACGTGTTTATTATATACCCCAAATCATCATTTTATTCATGTAAATTGCCATCTTTTTTGTCTATATTGTTAAAAATATTATTTTGAATATTGAAGTATATTGTTTCATTTCTATTCTCTCAATACAACTCTAAAGGAAGGGAACAACCATTTCATTTGAATTTTCAAAAAAATTAAATATTGATTAACAATGTTTTGTGGGCGATTTAATTTTTTGAACATTATGTTACAATTGTCAAATGATTTTTTATAGAACAATTCTTATTTCTACTAAAGGGGTTTAATGACATGAATATTATATTAGGCGTCGGAACACTCGTTATTGTGTTGGTCATTATGACATTGTTCCTTAAATTCGCACCATACGGTAAGGAAGGCTTACAAGCGTTATCTGGTGCTGCTTGTGCTACATTCCTACCTCAAGCATTCTTAAGTTATGCAATTGGTGGTATCTTACATATTAAATTCTTACAAGACATCGGGGACCTTGCGGGTAGTCTAGGTGGTATTGCGGTAGGTATACTCGCATGCATCAATTTAGGTGTATCACCTGTCTTCGCTATTATCGTCGGTCTTGTATTAAAGGATTTCAGTTTATTACCAGCATTTATCGCTTCATATATAGTTGCATTTATTATTAAATTGATTCAGAAGAAAGTGCCTGAAGGTTTAGATTTAATCGCAGTGATACTCATTGCACCGGCATTAGTATATGGACTTGCATCACTGATTAATCCAGGTGTTACAGCCGTATTAAATCAAATTGCAGGTGCCGTGAACTCAGTTGGCGACAGTAGTCCATATGCTCTAGCGATCATCTTAGGCTTAATTATTCCAGTTACAAGTATGACGCCATTAAGTTCAATGGTTCTCGCAAGTATCTTAGGCCTTACAGGACTCCCAATGGCCATTGGTGCTATTACTTGTACAGGTGCGTCATTTGTAAACTTCACATTATTCAACATTTTGAAAATTGGGGAGAAACCAAATCGATTTGCAGTCTTTATCGAGCCTTTAACACAAATTGATTTAATCGTTAGATATGCGCCCGTTTTATATGGTACGAATGCTCTTATCGGTATGGTCAATGCTTGTATTATTGCATTTAGTGGACTTAAAATTGGTGTCACAGGTATGGCAACACCTATTGCAGGTGCGATTGTCTTATTTGGCTTTAACAATCCAGTTTCATCAGCGATTACAATCATCGCCGTAGCTATCACAAGTCTAGTACTCGCCTTTATTATTGGTACACTTATTAAAAAATTCGATTTAATGCACTTACACATACCAATGCCTTGGCAAAAACATACTAAACACTCATAATACAAAAACAACTCCCAACCATGCGATTATTATCGTGGCTGGGAGTTATTTTTATATCTAGTTAACAATCAAGACATACATATAGTTTTACATATTTAGCGGACTTTTCTAATTTAATTCAAGTCCTAATATCCTGAACCAATTTTGTCCCCGTTTTCGTCATATTTAGTCACATAACCATCATCTGTATCAACAGTATATGAGCCGGCTAAATTACCGTCTTTATCATCATATGAGAATCCCCATTTACCGTCACTTGTTTTTTCAGGTTCTTTAAATGTATACGTATCTGTATCTAACTTTTCACCTTCGTAAGATTCTACTTTGTCGATGACATTATCACGTGTCACTTCTTCAGAATCTGAACTACTATCAGATGAACTATTGTCGTCTGAACTTGAATCGTCATCAGTTTCGTCGTCAGAGAATGTTGGCATTTTATCATAAATATTAATCTTATTAGCTATTTGCTTAAACTCATTAGAGTCTTTATATTTATCATAGACTTCTTTCGTATCGTGTTCTTCACCAGTTTTTAAGGCATCTTTATATGAAGGAATTTGACTTTGAGTTCCTCCTAAATAAATTTTTTCATCACTTACACCGATAACAGACGAGAATTGACCAATTGAAGGTGAAACAACATAAAATTTCATACCTTCAGGCGCATTGGGAATAGATTCCATATCTCGAGATATAGCAAAATGTTTTAATTCTTCTGTTTTTTTACCATCCGACGTTTGTGTCGTGTATCTTCCTGTTAAAATATCATTTTTAGTTATGGCATACTCACCAGATTCATTTGCTAAAAATACTAACGCCAACTTTTCTTTTTCAGATAGATTCGAAATATCATTAGTAGATGATTGTTTAGACTTGCTTGATTGGTTTGAACTTTCTTTACTTGATGATGACTTAGAATTGTTCTGTTTTTTACTGTCTTCACTCTTTTGTGTATCTTCTACTTTCGATGCTCCTTTTGAATCACTAGATGAATCGCCATTGTTACAAGCTGACAAAAGTAATAATGCTGTTCCACTTAAAAATAAAAATTTCTTCAATGATAAATCCCCTTTGTTTAATGTTTTTTAAAATTCTAAAATATATATTATTAATACTTCTTTATACAAGGCGATTATACTATATTTTTGTAAAAATATGGCCAACAAACAGAAATTATTTATATTTATACCGTATATGCAAAAATGTATTTTTTAAATTAATAATTCCTACGCTAAAATCGACAATCATTTTATACTTTAAATTTGAATCTTTTATAAATTTGTTGTAATTTAAAGTTGGTAGCGTTTTCACTACCAAAAAATACACAGGAGTGATGCTTTATGAAGAAATTAACTAAAACTTTTGTTGCGGGAAGCATTGTATTAGGCACAGCACTAGGAGTAAGCGTTTCTACAGATAATGTATCATCTCACCAAGCACACGCAGCGTCATCACAGTATTGGTATAAATATAACGGTTACACTGCTTCAGGAGGTAACTTTCTATTAAGCCAATCATTCTATAATGGTTTAAAAGCGGATAATTTAGAGTTCAATGGTGTTAAAGTTAGCGGTAAATATCAAGCACCTACTAACTCTAAAGTCATTTATGATCAAACATTCCAACAGTATAAAAATCACAAAGCAAGCAATGTAGATATTAAAGTAAAACCAAACTCAATTAGCTTAAAACAAGTAAAACAAAAATATGGTAATAACTATGATTATCAAAATCCGTTAACAGGGCCTGCTAAAAAGAAAGGCGATGGCATTTATAGTTATCAAGTAGGTAAAGGTCATATTGCGTTTGCAATTGAAAACGGATATGTCACTAAAGCCAACGTATCATAAACGTCTTTGAGCTAGTTTAATATTATACCTTCCATATATAAAAGAGAAGCTAGGACAATGGCAAGTTGTCCTAGCTTCTTTATAACTGTTAATACACATTTATAGCACTTCTAAAATTATATTCGATTTATTTAACAATCTTTTTAAATGCTTCTGTTTGTTTTTTAATTCCATTTTCTGCTGCAAATCTCTCAATACTTGAAGCACCAAAGAATCCTACAATTCCATCTACTTTAGAAATAATATATTCAGCGTCATCTGGTTCTGCAATTGGTCCGCCATGACAAATAACTAATACATTTTCATTTACTGATTTTCCGGCTTCAACAATTTTTTGTATGCGTTCTACACAATCATCTAGTGTCAATGCTGTTTTAGCACCAATACTACCTTTAGTAGTTAATCCCATATGTGCTACTAACATATCCGCACCTGCATTAGCCATATCTTTAGCTTGCTCTTCATCAAAAACATATGGTGCTGTAAACATATCTAATTCGTGTGCTTTACGTATCATTTCTACTTCTGTATCATATCCCATACCTGTTTCTTCTAAATTTTGTCTAAAAGTACCATCAATCAGACCAACAGTTGGGAAATTTTGTACGCCTGCAAAACCTTGTGCTTTTAAATCTTTAAGAAAAACATCCATAACTCTGAAAGGATCACTGCCATTCACTCCTGCAAGAACAGGTGTGTGATTAACTACTGGTAATACTTCATTACCCATTTCTTGTACAATTTGGTTAGCGTCTCCATAAGCTAATAACCCTGCTAATGAACCACGACCTGCCATTCTGTATCGTCCTGAATTATATATAATTAATAAATCAGCTCCACCCGCTTCACTGCTCTTAGCAGTAATACCAGTACCTGCACCTACACCTAAGATAATATTATTATCTTTAATTTTTTGATTAAAATTTTCTTTAATATGTTTTCTATTCATACGTATCTCCCTCTCATTTCTCAATCGCATTGATTAATATTCTAGAAACCTCATTTGAAAATGTCTTATCATTAATGTGATAATCTAGTTCATGAATTGTAATATTAGAGTTCAGATTTTCTTTAATAGTATTGATTAATGCTTGAGTCGCTTTCTCATCATAAAATATTTCACCATCTTTATCTATAGCAGAAATACCCTTAACTGGTATTACTAAAGCAGTATTTGTATCTGCCTTGTTCAATTTTTCAGCTATTTTGTGTCCTATTTTTATATTTTCTTCTACCGTTGTTCTCATTAGTGTCACTGAAGGGTTATGTTGATATAACAATCTATTTTTATATTGTTCGGGAACTGTTTCTTTAGGACCAAAATTCACCATATCTAACGCCCCTAATGAAACTACTTGAGGTATATTATTTTCTATAGCAGCATCTAAGCGTGATTCACCTGCAGATAATACACCACCACATAACTGGTCTGCCCATTCTGTTGTTGTTAAATCTAACACTCCTTCAAAGTAACCACTTCGAATCAAATCCTCCATAGCTTTGCCACCTGTACCTGTTGCATGAAATATAACAACTTCATAACCGTGCTGTTCTAGTATTTCCGTTGCCTGAGTCACAACAGGTGTAGTTACACCAAACATACTTGCTGCAATCAATGGTTTGTCTTCGTTGAAATCAAGTTCATAATCAGACAACATCCCTCCCAGAGCATTGATAGCATTCATGAAAATTTGTTTTGAAATTTTATTTAAACCTGCTATGTCTACTATGGACGGCATCATAAATATATCTGAAGTACCTACGTATTGGGAGATGTCGCCAGAAGTCATAGTAGATACCATTACTTTAGGTATTCCTATAGGTAATTCTTTCATACCAGCAGTTGCTATAGCAGTTCCACTAGATCCTCCCAATGATATTACACCATCAAACTTCTGTGCTTCGAATAATTTTAATAATAGTGATTGCATACCTTTGGCTAACATATCCGTAGCATACGCTCTATCCGACTTTCTGATTAATTCCGTTATGTCTACATCTACTTCATCTAAAACCTGTTGATTTGTAATATCTACTGAAATTAACGAATCATACACGCCTGTATGAATCATTAGTGTGTTAAAACCGAGTCTTTCAATTTCATCCTTAACATAGCTAAATTCTTTTGCTTTTGTATCAAATGTACCAATAATTGCGACTGTTTTCATTTATACTACAACCCCCTTTTAAATGAACTATCAAGGATATTGTAGCGCTTTCATTAATTGATAAACATGTGTTTAAGTATTCTCAATTTGTTGTTTTGTAATGAGTAGGTGACAATCCATATTTTTGCTTAAATAGTTTACTAAAATGTGCATAATCATTGTAACCAACCGAATCTGCAATTTCTTTAACCGACTGATTTGTATTAAGCAACATATGTTCAGCTCTGGCTAAGCGGTACATCACTAAATATTCTTTAAATGATTTACCTATGACTTGTTTAAATAATTTACTCAAATAAGGGCGTGATATATATAAAATGTCAGCAAGTTCATTTAAAGAAATATATTCATAATAATGTTGATGAATGTATGCTTGCACAAAATCAATATACTCTTCAGGACTTTTATCCTTCTTATTCATAAACGAAATCATATGTTCGTCACTTGAATATTTAAAGTTATCAATTGCTACTTTTAAGCCTTCTTCAGTAGGAATACGTTCAAATAATGAACCTCCAATATAACCATTAATAAATTCATTCTGATCACATAAATATTGAAAATCTTGTTGAGTTTTAATAGGTCCGCCATATAGCATAATCATTTTTTCTTGGAGAATACCTTCATTAAATGAGTGAAATATTTGTTGAATCAAATGATTTGTATATTGAAGTGATTTAATTTGTTTTGTTCCCAAATCACCTCCAACTGACAACCCAAGATGTAAACATATGATATCAGCTCCCGCATCAAGCATTTGTTTAGTTTGAATTTCATTAAAAACAAATGCAGTAGTAAACATTCCCTTTTGTTTGGCTATCCTAATTGCCCTAACTTCTTGATCGTAACCTAAATTATTTTCTTCTAAATAATTTCTAAATTGACCATCAATCAAACCAACCGTTGGATAATTATTAATACCAAATATACCTCTATCCTTTAAACACGAAATAAAATTTTCTATATTAATAGTAGGATCCGTTGCCATTAAACCAAAAATGATTGGAGGATCTATTTTTTTAGTAGCAATGTCTCTATCAAATATAGACAAATTCAAATCATTACTGTTTGATGCAGCTAAGTATGCTCCTAAAGAACTCACTCCTCTGTTTCGAAAAATACCAGAGCTTAAAAAGAGAATTAAATCTGCATTATTTTTACTAGCATTAACTGCCGATATTCCAGATCCTACACTGACACCTACCAATTTTGTTCCCTTCTTAACCTTATTTAATAATTGTGAATGAATGTTATTATTCGTCATAAAAATACCTACTTTCAAGGTTCATTTAGAATAATTATGATGTATATTCTACATGTCTCCTTATTATAAAGCGCTTTCAAAAATATTGGAAATTTATACCTTCCATATATAAAAGAGAAGCTAGGATATAAATATATATTTCAAGTTACATTCATATTTAGGTCGTAGTTGACTGTAAAGTCATTCTTTTTCTTATAGAAATTAGAATGACTTACACATGCGTATTGACTCATGTGTTCAAATTAAGCTTTAGAGGTATACATGAACTAAAGTTCATGCATAAAACCGTCTAAGTAATAAATTACAAAGACGGTCTAATGTACCAAGCTTTTTCATTTCTAGTCAACCTTGCCGGGGTGGGACAACGATAAAGAAATACTTTTTCTTTAGAAATTAGTATTTCTTATGCATGAGTTTCACTCATGTATTCCTATTTTAAAGTACACATTAGCTGTGGCTAATGCGTAAGAACCACTTCATATTCAATGATTAGTGGTTCTTTATTATTTCTGTCCCTCTCCCTTCTTTATCACTTTATTTTCCCTATAATTCCGTATGCCATATCTCTTATGAAGGCACTATGATTGTGTTGTGCCTCTGCTTTTAATTCTTCTTTGAATGTTTCTATTGAGAAGGTCTCATCCACAATATGATGTGCCTTCATTCTAGGTAGCATAATACCTACAAGCCATTCTAAATCATTGTCGTCGGATGTATGAATAACCGCTTCCGCAAAGTAATCAATGTCTTTCATACCTATTTCGTTCAACAAATTGTATAACTTTTGGCCGATATGAATATCGCCACCTTCTTGTGCTACAGTTTGCCATATCCATTGTATCGCTGTTTGATGTAGAGGTAGTTCATCTGCACCCGTACGGCCATTGATAGCATCACTTTCCCGAAAGCAGAATATACCTTCTGGTTTTAAAAAGTCCTTTAATATACGTAACGCTTGTACCACATCTGGTAAATACATGAGTACCCTTCTACCAATAATGACATCGAATTGGCCTAATGTTTCCGGTAATTGATAAATATCATGTTGTTGATAAGACACATGATTATATTGATTATTTTCAACTGCTTTTTCCAACAGTGTTTGATTCATATCAATACCAATCACTTCACCTTGTGATCCAACACGTTCAGCTACTAATTGAGTGACTTCCCCAGTCGCACATCCGATATCTAATATGCGCATGCCTGGTTTAATATTTGCTCTATCTAGCAACTTGATGATAACCTCATTACGTTCATTCATACATCTCTCTCCCTTTTTAAAAATCCCGTTTTCCTATAACCGTAGCGACTTTTATATAATTTAATAATTAAATTGATTTGAAATTTGAGTATTAACTATATATAATATGATATAAATATAACTACATGATTAGAAAGGATAAACATCATGATCAACACCCGCTTACTCTATGTCACTTCAATTATTTTAACAGTATTGAATCTTTTTATCGTTTATACGACCTTTTTCACGAACTTGTTTAACAATTCTACATTCTCTTTCTGGTATTGGCCAGGCGCTATTCTCATTTTCATTACTATAATTATCCAATTAACCTTACTTTCAAAATGTAAACAAAAATTAGTCACCAGTTTATTAGGTGTTTTAAATATCATCTTACTCATCCTATTTTCTACGCCACTCTTATTATCATAATATAAAAGGAGTAGCCTCTGATCATTCGTGCATCACGCAATCACTAGCTACTCCTATACATCTTTATTTATACTTCATTTAAATATGATGTTAATAATTCAATATAATAATCAACAAATTGATGATATGTTTCTTTATTTACATGTTCATTGACTTGATGTGGTACGGTACCTGGACCAAACATTAAGAATGAGAAATGTTCATCTTTATCACGTAGTAAATTAGATGCGTCAGTCACACCAACTGTTGGTGTTGCAACGACATCCCTCTTGAAAATATGAGCTGCCACTTGTTGACCTAGCGCGATTAAACGATTTTCCCCTGTTGTAAGCACTGGATCTAAGTCTAGGTACATGTCTTCTTCCAGTTGACCGCCTTCGTTATTAATCTGTTCAATATGCTTTTTAAATAAGGCTTTCACCTGATCATTATTAAACTCTGGAACGGTACGAATGTTATAGTCTGTTGTTGCCATATCAGGTACAGAATTGACTTGGTTACCACCTTGAATAATTGTATGGTTAATAACCAATCCATTAATGACGCGCTCGATTTCTTCTTCCTCAACTTTGTCGCCCACACGTCCTTTTATTCTCTCAATCACATGTTTGAAATCAAATTGTTCACACTGTAATTCTTTTCTAATGGATTCGTATTCCTCATCAATATTTCGCACAAAATCTAGTAATGGCTTAATCGCATTTTGTCCGACCACAGGCATAGAACTGTGTGCTGCTTGTCCGCGAGATACAATTTGATAGTCCATAGAACCTTTATGCGCATAGACAATACCTGATTCGGATGGTTCAGCAATGACTAATGCATCCACATCATCCATATAGCCTTCTTTATATAATTGTTCTGAACCTAGTTGTTGCATTTCTTCTCCAGCTGTCGCCATTAACTTGATAGTACCTTGTTTTAACGCGCCACTTTGATAGATTTCAATCATTGCAATGACTAGTGCAGCTAAGCCTGCTTTCATATCTGATGTACCACGACCATATAAATAGCCATCTTGTTCTGTTAATTCAAATGGTGGGAATTGCCAATTATTAGGATCGCCTTCTGATACCACGTCCATATGTCCTGAAATCGCCACGACTGGGTGACCTTCACCAATGGAAGCAATTAGGTTAGCACGATTGTCATGACCTTTAATTTCATCGATATCTGCTTTGATATCATGCTTTTCTAATAAATCTTTTAAATATTTTGCTACTTCTATTTCATTATCATTCACTGTTTTGATTTCTACGATATCTTTTAAAATTTGTAAATGGTCCTCTTTTGTAAATACACTCATGTCAAATACTCCTTTATAATTTTATTATTTTCTAGAAGTTTTTGTCTTATCTTTGATGAATAAACATAGAATAAATGCAATCACAATCAAGATGGTTGTAAATATAAATGCTGCATCTACACCATGTACAGTAGCTGCACGCATCATTTCAGTTTTAGACTGACCGGTATGACTACCTGCTAAATCATTTTTAGATACAATGGAAAGAATCGTAATACTCACTGCGGTACCCATTGCCCCAGCGATAATACGTAATGAATTCATAATTGCTGTACCATGAGAAATTTCTTCCGATTGTAATGCATTCAGTCCTGCAGTATTCAATGGCATGATTAATAAACCGACTGAGAACATACGAATCGCATAAATAACGACTACATACCAAAATGGCGTATCTGTTGATAAAAATGTATGAAGAATCGTCATAATAATCAACAGTGTGAAGCCAGGTATCACTAGGACACGTAATCCGAAACGGTCAAATACCTTACCTGTATAAACAGAAATAAATGCATTAAACACAGCACCTGGTAAAATCACAAGCCCTGATAATACTGCTGATAGTCCTAAACCTGTTTGTACATACATAGGAATGAGTAATGCAGGACCAACGATACCAATAAATAGCAACATAGATGCTACTGCTGATAAGGTAAATGTCTTACTTCTAAAGACACGTAAATTTAACAATGGATGGTCAATTTTTAACTGACGGAATGTAAAGATGGCAATCACGATTACACCTAATATAAATGTAATGATTACAGCTGGTGACGTGATACCCAACGTACTGATACTACTAAACGCGAATAAAATGAGGCCGAAACCAAAGGTAGAATATACAACAGAAATCTTGTCTAAAGCAGTATCTTTTGGAGAACTATGGTTTTCAACGAAGAAGTAACCAATCACGAAGGCAATAATAGCAATCGTTGCGACGACGTAAAACGGCATTCTCCAACTAAACGCATCAATGAGCAAGCCCGTTAACGTTGGTCCAATCGCAGGTGCAGATTGTGCGACTATACCTGTTAGTCCCATCGCAAATCCACGTTTTTCTACTGGGAATAAGGTGAACACTGTAAATTGCATGAGTGGTAATAAAATACCTGCACCAATTGCTTGAATCACACGAGCCACCATTAAAATACTAAAGTTTGGGGAAAGTGCTGCAACTAAAGATCCAATTAAAAAGGCAGCCATAGAGAAAATATATAAACCTCGTGTAGAATATCTATCCATTAAAAATGCAGTAAGTGGAATCATAACACCGTTAACTAACATAAATCCTGTAATCAACCATTGTGCTGTCGTTTCAGGAATACCTAAGCCGGAAATAATCGCTGGTAAGGCAGTATTTAAAATGGTTTGATTTAACATAGCTACGAATGCACTGATTAACATCACTACTACAATCGTATTTCGTTTTGCTATTGTCATTTCACTACTCGACACGACACCCTACTCCTTTCTTAAAATTGTCCACGAAAAACTGTATCATTTTTAGTTAGCTTAGCAAACCATTTTACTTAAAAGACGCTAAATTATTCCTAACTGTTGAAAATATTTGTGTTTGTTGAAATAAAATGTGTGAAATTGAACGACGTGAATGTTATGGTCGTTTATTTTTAATGTGAATAGGATGCTAATTACTTTTAATGTATTTGAGAATCAATAGTAATAGGAATTTATGATGTAACCGTGTATACTTGTCATATTACATACAAAGGAGTATTTAACTATGAAGACGTTACTTATTAACGCACACCCTGATTTTAATAATGACAGTACCTATACTGCTCAAATGAAAGCTATGTTTTTAGAAAAATATAATGAAGCATTTCCTAATGGAGAGATTGAAGAATTTAACTTATATGAAGGTTTATTACCTCGTCTTGATAGCGAACAATTGTTAAACGTGTGGAATAAACTTGGCGCGGGTACACCATTATCTGAGGAAGAGCAACAAGTTGCTGACAAATCTACATTTTTAGTACAACAATTTAAAGCACATCATCGTATTGTGATTTTGACACCATTACACAACTTCAATATCACATCTCGTTTAAAAGATTACATCGATAATATTATGATTCCTAGAGAAACATTTAAATATACAGACGATGGCTCAGTTGGACTAATGACAGATGATTATAAAGCATTACTATTACAAGCAAGTGGTGGTATTTATACCAATGAAGATCGTTATACACCACTTGAATTTTCATACCATTATTTAAGAGAAATGTTCAAAGAAGTTATGGGCTTTGATGAATTCTACATTGCACGTGCACAAGGTACATCCATTTTACCTAAAGAAGATATTATCAAAGACGCAGCTAAAGATATCGATCAAGTCTTTGACGCATTTTATTCATAAAATATCAATAATCGCATAAATCAAGCGTAGTACTTAACCATCATGTTCTGTACTACGCTTATTTTTTAGACTGCCTTAACACTTCCCTGTAGTTAAAAGGCTACTGTACCTATTAACATTGCAATAAGTAACAATACAATAGCAAAGCCCCATACCCAGAAGAAGGCATATTTAATATATGTGCCCATGTTGGCTTCGGCTAAACCAAGTGCAAGCCATACTGCTGGCGCAAATGGACTTACGAAAGTACCTATAATATTACCAATCACCATTGAATAAGCAGTAGACACTTGTGATACGCGAAATTCAGCGGCTGTTTGCTTAACAATAGGTAACAATGCAAAATAGTAGGCGTCCGTACTTGTTAATAAATCAAGTGGTACACCAAAGATACCTACAATAATGTGAATATACGGTCCGACTGGTTGCGGAATAATATGAATGAAACTTGTAGAGATTGCTTTAAGCATACCCGTCTCATCGAGAATACCTAAGAACATCCCTGCTCCTACAATGACAACAGCCATCATTAATGCATTAGGTGCATGTGCTTTTAAGCGATCCATTTGTTCGTCTACACTCTTATAGTTAATGATTAAAGCAATAGAAACACCTATCATAAATGCGAATTCTGGCGGAGCGATATTCGTTAACATGGCAACCATAACTAATAAAGTTAACAATGTATTAATCCACTTAATAGACCCATGCTCTCTGGCACGACCTCTTACTGGAAACTTAATATCTTGTTCATGTTCATAATGCGCAACAAGTTTATGTATATCAATATCTTGAGTTTGTTCAATTTCTCCCTTTGCGATCCCTTTTTGAATACGTTTCTTTTCTCTAAAACCTAAATACACTGCAAGTAACATAACGAGAATAAAACCAATTATTTGAATTGGTATTAAACCATACCATAATTCATTGACACTTTTAGCTTTTAAAACGGTTGCGACACGCGCCATTGGACCACCCCAAGGCACCATATTCATCACTGCTGCACTGAGCGCTAATAATAAAATGAGTAAATAGCGACTCATATTTAATGCTTTGTATAATGGTAATAAGGCAGGAATACATAATAAAAATGTCACCGCACCTGCGCCATCGAGTTGTGCAATCGTTCCAAGTAATGCCGTCATAATACAAACGACAACTACATTACCACGTGTCATCAGTAACAACCGCTTCACAAGTGGTTTAAACAGACCACTATCGTTCATAATACCAAAGAAAATAATCGCAAAAATGAACATAATGACAACGTTCATCACTTGCGCTAACCCTTTATCAAAGAACTTAACCAAATCGGCAACACTATAGCCTAAAATTAAAGCACCGATACATGGAATCAATGTCATACCCACAACCGGACTAATCTTCTTAGCAATTAGCAATCCTACAATTGAAATAATAATTGCTAAACCAACAATCGTTAACCACATACTATCCCCTTGCATGATTAACATCCCCCTTTAAATAATGAAACGACGATATTGCATTTGTTTACAAAATACTTAAATACCAAATCGGTTTAATTTTTAGAAAATGTAAGCGCTTTAAAATATTTTATCATAACATGGTTTATGAGGAAATATGTAATTCGTATGGGAAATAGATTGGATCATTACACATCTATATTAAAACAGTCTAGGACATAAATATATATTTCAAGTTACATTCATATTTAGGCAGTAGTTGACTGAAATGAAAATGTGCTTGTACCAAGCTTTTTCATTTCTAGTCAACCTTGCCGGGGTGGGACAACGAAATAAATTTTAAGAAAATATTATTTCTGTCCCTCTCCCTTGAATTCAAATACATCAATCTGTTGTTTAGAGACCATAGTAAATTATTTAAAATAATGATATTTACAAGAAACAATAATTATTTCTGAATCATGTACTTTATAAACTAACCTATGTTCAAAATTGATTCTTCTACTATAATATCCTTTAAAATTACCTTTCAAAGCTTCAGGTTTTCCTTCACCTTCGAGTGGGCCATTACGATTTATACATTTTATCAATTGGTTAATCTTTTTTAATAATTTTTTATCATGAATTTGCCAATATTTATAATCTTCAAATGCATCAGGTGTAAATAAAATATTTAATCTACTCATATGATTCTAAATCTACCTCTATTGTATTTCCACGCTCAGCATCTTCTATAGATTTAGCCAAGTGTTGGGCATTAGCAGGGGATTGTTGGAGGTATAATGTCTCCATCATCGCATTGTAATCTGACTCCGAAATCAGTACAGCATTGCTATCATTAGTTGTTATAGTCACCGCATCTGAATCATTGTTAACTTTATCTATTAAACTTCTAAAATTTTTTCTAGCTATTGAGTACGATACTATTGCCATAATCTGTACCTCCTTTTAATAAATTGTACAAAAACCCGTACAATAAGTAAAGCGTATTGTTACTCACCCCTACCTTTGTTTGATGGAACTTTAAGAAGTTGTAAAGAGAAATTTATATTACGTTCATAATCTTAATTTATGATGGGGGTGTCGTCGGATTTTCTGAAGTACGTTGTTAATCTGTCGGCATTTCATATTAAATGTTGCTCATAATCCAGATTTAACAGATAGAGGTGCTAATAACATGAAAAACAGAAAGAATTCTTATAGTATTCGTAAGTTAAGTGTAGGTGCATCTTCAATCATCGTTGCATCTATGTTATTTGTCGGAGCGGAATCTGCACAAGCAGCAGAAACTGAATCACAAGATCAAACTACTGTACAAAATGTTAAAGAAACAACTGAATCATCTAACTCTAATCAAACACAACAACAACCTTCAGAACCAACAAAAGCGAAAGATTCTGATACAAATAATACGAATGTTGAACGTCCTGAATCGAATTCGACACAAACATCAAATCAAGACACTGACAAAATGCAGGATACATCAACTAATCAAACAAACGAAAATTCTAAACATATTATTGATAAAACTAATGACGTTTCACATGAAACTACAAAGACAAATGATACAGATCAAACGTCATCTCAAGACAATTCAGAACAATCTCTTGAAGTCGACTCAAATGAGGCACCAGCTTCAAATGACAAATCAACTCCAACCAAACAAGAACCTACTAATTCAAAGCAAGATATTGATGAAACATCTAAACCTAATGAAGATTCAAAACTTGTACCATCAAAGTCAAATATAACATCTAAAGCAGATAAACAAGAACAGTCTTCTAAAGAACCTGTTGAGGATAATGCTCAAAAAGATAAACATGTATCACAAGAAGATTCATCTATAGAGAAACAAGGTACACAAGAGGTCCCGCAGACTGACACACATAAAGATGTCAATGTAACACCTTCAAAGTCATCATCAGAACAACAACTATCTACAACACAACACATTACAGCTAAAGATTCTAGTGCTTCACAAGAGGTGCCAGTTCATTCACTAGATTCATCTAAACAAGATCACACAACATCGACTGAGAGCCATATCAATTTAGATAACCTAGATAAACAAGCGACTAAAGATAGTACACCTACAGATAACAACGATGATCAATCTAAAGATGGTTTAAATACATTAACTAAAAATGCGGTAGCCATACATAACAACAAATCCAAAGCACAGGCTACTCAACCTACTAAAGATCAGACGAATAAGGTAGCGCCTCAACAACAATATAAAAATCATGACCCTATTATACTTGTACATGGATTTAATGGTTTTACAGCTGATAATGGACCTGGTTTAGGAGATAGTAATTATTGGGGTGGCGAACGTCTTAACATCACACAAGAAGCACGTGCAAAAGGTTATAACGTGAGTGAAGCAAGTGTAAGTGCATTAGGTAGTAACTATGATCGTGCGGTTGAATTGTACTACTATATCAAAGGTGGCACTGTAGATTATGGTGCGGCACATGCAGCTAAATATGGTCATGAACGTTATGGCAAGTCTTATGCAGGGGCCTATAGAGATTGGAAACCAGGCCAGAAAATTCATTTAATCGGCCATAGTATGGGTGGACAAACTGTTCGTTTATTAGAAGAAATGTTACGTAATGGAAATCCTGAAGAAATCGAATATCAAAAGCAACATGGTGGTGAGATTTCACCATTATATAAAGGTGGACAAGATAACATGATTTCTTCCATTACTACGTTAGCGTCACCTCATAACGGCACACACGCCTCTGATTTACTAGGTAATGAAGCGATTGTAAGACAAGCTGTTTATGATTTTGCGAAATCACAAGGTAATAAATTCTCTCGTGCCGATCTTGGTTTAACTCAATGGGGATTAAAACAGAGACCTGATGAAACTTATATAGACTATGTAAAACGCGTTGAAAATAGTAACTTATGGAAGACAAAAGATAATGGATTCTATGATTTAACAACTGAAGGTGCACAAGAGTTGAATAATCATACGTCACTCAACCCAAATATTGTTTATAAAACATATACTGGCGAATCATCTGACCCAGATAACAACGGTATCCATCATCGTAATAGTCATATGAATATTAAGTATTTACCAACAACCAATGTAATTGGTAAATTAGACGATAAAGCTTGGCGAGAAAATGACGGTCTAGTATCAGTAATTTCGGCACAACATCCATCTAATCAAAAATATGTCGATGCTACAGATCAAATTCAAAAAGGCGTATGGCAAGTCACACCTGTCCAACACGATTGGGACCACGGCGACTTTGTCGGAACGCAAAAAGATGAAAACGGCATCTCAATCGAGCAATTCCAAGGCTTCTGGGATAACCTATTAAACGATGCTATAAGAACCGAAAAAGTGACTGATCAATAAACATTTATAAAAATTAAGACCCCTTCTATATTTAAACAAATAGCCAATATAGAAGGGGTTATTATTCTATTTTAAAGATATATTTAATGATTTACTTTTAATCTTGAAACTATCTAAATGCTTTATCTAATGAACGGTTTCTCCTGGGACACCACCTTGGCCAACATCCCCAGCTGGACTACCATTAATCGTTTCTGGTTTACCATCTCCGTTATCATCCGTATAGTCATAAACCTCTATTTCAGGCATCGTTTCATCAGAATGTTCTTCCTTTTCATCGATTTTTCTTTCTGTTTTAGATTGAGTATCTGCTGTATTTGTTACAGGCTGTTGAGGTTGGCTTACTGGTTGATTAACAGTATTTTGATTATTTTGCATTGTATCTTCAGGTGTTTGTTTATTACTTTCTTTAGTTGTTTTCTTTTTAGATTCTTTATGTTCTGCTTTATGCACTTCTTTCTCTTTAGTTATGATATTTTTATAAGAAGAATATCCCCATAAACCAGTTGCCAAGATTATAATAACTAAGCATACACATGCTAAGATAGACAAAAATATTTTCATCGTTTCCCCCCGTTTATTTTAATTCTTCCAAAACCCTATTCATATTGTTGCAAACTATTACAGTACCTTCATATGGTGTAACTTTAAATGTCACCGAACTAGCTATATTTCTCTATAAAAAAAATAGCTATACTATTCATTGATAAATTTTCATTGTTTTTCTTTATTTTCAATATATTCTTTCTGCAATACATTTACTTGAGTCAATCCAGATTTCATTAATATAAATATAAAAATCCATGCAATAACTATTAAAATAATTAATTTTAAGTTATAACTTCCTAAGAATGTGATTGGTGCATCCCAAATAAAATGTAAAACAACAGAGATAAAGAAGAAAAATAGAAATCGTTTATCAAGGATATTAGACCAAGTAAACTGACTAGTATTTTTCACAATAACCACTGCTGCTCCAATAATCGCTGCCCATACTAAATGACCACCTAAAGCAGACCATCCTCTTAAAATGATAATTTCAATCATTACATTAAGATCAACTGTTTGATCACTCATGAAACTAAGTTTCAATATATATCCTGCCGTTTCAAATACAGCAAAACCAGCACCAATAGAAGCACCTATTAATATACCATTCAAAATTTTATTGGTTCTTTGATAGTTAATAAATAAAACAACTATAATAGCTTTGCCTATTTCCTCAACTAATCCAATTAAAAATGCATCACCCGTTGTCATAATTCCATACATTTCAAGATCATCACTAAAAGATACAAATTGATATAGCACAAGCGTGCTTATTAAAGAAAAGACCCCACCAACAAAGAACATTTTCAAGACTTCAAAAAAACTAATATTACGAAATGCATTGGATTCAAAGAAAAATATTACTCCAGAAATAGGAACGATTAGTGCTCCAATAAATATCATACCTGGAATACTATTTTCATTACCAAACATTTTTGCTAAAAACCACAAGCCAATAAAAGTAATTAATAGTGATATGAATACGCGTGAAAATACCCATGGTTTTCCCCATTCTTCTGAAACCTCTGTAATATGTGGTGTAGTACTTTGTGTACCAGCTATAAACACATCATCTGATTCATGCTTTGAATGAAACTTAAACACTTGGGAAAACATATCTCTCAAATTTAATTTAAGAATTTCATCATTTCCAGCTAATCTACCTATTGATTTTGTCGTATTATTGAATAGATTTTTAGCTTCCTCAGTAATATTGGTATTATTAGCAACTTCTCTTTCAATATGTTGATGACTATGATTATAGGTTTCATTAGATGAATATTGCATAGATTCATTTAATTTAAATCCACAATTAATACAGAATTTATCATTAGATTGGACGTTTTCATTACAATTAGGACATGTTAAATTATTATTTGTATCTACGTTTTCCTTCATAATGGGCTTTTCCACAGTTAAATTGGTACCACAATGTTGACAAAATTTATCATTCTGACCTACTTCATTTGCACATGATGGACAAATCATTTAGTTGCGCTCCTTTTTATAAATATAATTCTAATAAAAATATATTAACTTATTTTGTCACAACTTACTACATATTTTTTAAAGTTATGTATAAATATTTCTTATAATTCAAACTTTTTTATTTACAAATTAAAAAGGTTCACATGTTGATATATAAACCTTTTGCTATATGTTATAAAAACGATGTTGAAAGAAATTAAAAAGTGACTGTACAATAGTGTGAGTTGTAGAAAGTCATAATATAAAACAAATGCCAATCCACCTATTATTAAAGGTGAATTGGCATTTTTACTATTGCACGTTATCTATGCGTTACTTTCTTTGATAGCCTCATATAATTCTACAAATTTTTTACCTTCTTTACGTGACACGTAATCAAATATCCAATTTTCATTATTGTTTTCAGTTATTACTATTCTATACGGACTAAATGATAAACCAAATTTCAAACTCTTTATTTCATTAAAGTGAAATTCGTTTTTAATCTCTGAACCTTTCAGTAATCCATCTGCTTCAAAATAAATCACGTCTTTTAGTAAATATAGTGTCCCGGGAACGCCTTGAGATGTAAGTAATTTCATTGAAACTTGAACTTTATACACTGGGTGCTCTAAATTAATTTCCATCCTATCTCTCCTATCATTAATTTATTAACTATGCTTAATAATATTCTGATCAGACTGAAATTTTAAACTATTTATGATTATTTGTTTCTTAATAAAACTATACCCTAAAATATATTTGAAATAGTCATTTTATATAGAAAAAAGGCAACTTCTATCTCATTCATAGAAATTGCCTTTGGCTTATATAAAGTTATTTAAAAATAAATACATCTGGTTTATAGAGTTTCAATATTTTCACAAATAGATAATTGAAAAAGATAGCTGATATGATTGGTACGATGACATAAGTTATCGCAATCAGTAGCAAGCCACTACCCATACTAGTACCTAATAAGTTTAATGACTTAATTGGGCCTACTAATCCGATTAAACCAAACCCAGCCGAATCAGGTGTACCTTTAATATTAAGCAACCCGCCTACGAGTCCTGATACTGCAGCGGTACATGTAACTGGTAAAAATATAATAGGATGTCGAATGGTATTCGGCATCATTAATTTAACGGCACCGAGTAACACTGAAATAGGAACACCTACTTTGTTAACACGCCATGCCCCTAGTGCTAGCATAATAGCACTGGCAGAGACACCTACAGCGGCTGAACCTGCTGCGAGCCCTGAAATACCAATGGCAATACCAATACCAATCGCAGATATCGGTGACACAATAAGAATAGAGAATATCACTGCAATTAGAATTGTCATAATGATAGGTTGTGTATTTGTTAAGCTATTAACAACACTACCTATGCCCACTGTTATCAATTTGGTATAAGGCAGTAATAATAATCCTAAGAGACCAGGAATACCACCGGCAACGATGGGTAAGATAATCATATTTAAACTGCCTGCACGATCTCCGATGATTAAAATAATACCTACTGCAATCGCTCCGGTAATCATGGTATTAATTAAATCTCCGATACCTGTAATGACCCATTGGTGATTTGTAATTGTCGTTGCACCAGAACCGACAAATGTTGCTGCACCAACCACAGCTGTTTGTAATTGTGTTAAATTAAACTGTATCGCAATTAAGACACCCGTTAATATGGGAATCGTATATTGAATGCCTTGAACTACAACTGCTATTTTTGAAAATATCTCATTATACTGACTGAAGTATTTACTCAAATCTCCTAAAATCGCGTTAGGAAGCATACCTACAACGATTGCTATCGCTAATCCATTTAATATATTAAATAAAAATGATCTGGGTGTAATCCATTGTTTTTCGCCCATAATTCAAATACCTCATAGTTTCTTTCTTTATTTTAAAGTACGTGACAACGAACCTTTTAATAAAAAAACACTCTCGTCGAACTCATACAGAAACGTATGAATTTATACGAAAGTGTTTTAAGTTATGATTATAATACCATGATTTTTTAGAATAGCAACAGTTATTTGATATGATTGTTTGAGCTATATAATGTATGTTGTTAAAAAGCCCCATACTACAATATGAAAGCACCTATTACATAGACTATAAGTAAAAAATATATGTTGAGTATCAACGCTCTTCGAATATGTTAAATAAATTTTTCAACTACTAAATTAGATTAGGTGTTTGAATTGAAATCCTGCATCATATCATCAATGACTTCCTTAACGCTTCGAATAGATTTAATAGAACTTATGCCAGTTCCTACTGATACATACCCATTCTCTGTATCTCCTTCAACCATGCCTAACCTCATATTTTTACCTGCACCCATATGTTTTGCCAGTGCTTCGTTAGTCGCTCCATTTTCGTCCATTTCTTTAAGTTCTCGTGCTAATTTACCTGGAAGTGAGCGATAATAGGCTGGCAGATTTCTAAACAATATTAAGTCTTCTGCCTCTGAATCTACAATATACTGTTTCACATTTTCAGCAGCTGGATTTTCTACAGTAGGAATCAACGCACTACCTACATATACACCTTCAGCTCCTAAACTAAATGCTGCTCTAACACCTCTCACGTCACTCACACCGCCTGCAGCAATTACAGGGATATTAATTACATCGACAATCATTGGCACTATTGAAAAAGTACCAATGATATTTTCTGGTACAGACCCTCCTTCATCAAAACCAGTTGCCACAAAAACATCAGCTCCTAATTTTTCAGCTGCAATTGCATTTTCAGTTGTCGGCGTATTAGGTCGAAATATAATTTTAATATCATTGGCTATTAATTTATTAAATATATTCTCATCCAACAGGCCGTTAATTAACACTGCATGAATTTGCTCCTCTATCAGCATATCAATAATATAATCCGTAAATGTTAGATTTTCATTTACCATAATCGTTGATGCAAATGGTTTATCTGTTAATGCTTTTATCTTTTTAATTTCTTTTCGGATACGTTCAGTCGTTTCAATAGCTGATTGCGTGTTTCTCGCTTCACCAGAATTAGGTCCTAAAATACCTAATCCTCCCGCTTCACTTACTGCACTTATAAATTCTGGATTAGTTAATGAATTCATCGCGCCTTGGAGTAGCGGTTTTTCTATATTCAAAATACTAGTTACTCTATTTTGCATATTTATAGCCCTTTCTAACTTGATTTGATTTAAATTATATTAATACATCTAAAAAAGTTAGAGAAGTAGGAAATAAATATTGCCTTAGTACTAAAAATTGTACTTTTGTAGCTTATCGAATGTTTTAATAACGCGTCATTTTATTATCTATCACACAAATTTGTATGATCTAAATTAATCATTGCCATATTTAGCACCATATTCTTTCATCAACTCAATAATTGGAATGATATCTTTACCCATTTCAGTAAGTGAATATTCCACTTTGGGAGGAACTTCCGGATAGACCTCTCTATGAACAAGTCCATCATATTCAAGTTCGCGCAACTGTTTCGTTAATGACCCTTGAGAAATACCTGATAAAAATCGTTTAATATCACTATATCGTTGAGGTTCATCTGATAAATACCATAAAATAAAATGTTTCCATCGACCTTCAAGTAAATTTTGTGAAAACCCTAAATGATAAAGGTCGCTTTTATTTTTTATAAAGGATTCATCAAATCCATATTTACATATTTTAGCCATTATATCTTATCCTTTTACAAAGGTACGAAATAATATACCTAGTATTTTAAAATTGCCTTCTTTTCAAAACATATTATCATACATATACTCATTAACATATTAACTAAACCTCAAAAAGGAGCGTGTCTATATGAAAAATGCAAGAGATAGAAAAATGAAAATCGTACTGCAAATGGTCTCTGGATACGGTGGAGAATTTAAATCATGGCGTATGCCAGGTGCCGTTGTGGATGCTTATACGAATATAGATAATTATGTTGAAAAAGCCAAAATTGCTGAAAGAGGTAAGATACATTCTTTATTCATAGCAGATACACCATCTCTTACAAATGATATAAGCATAAATTCTCCTATGCATTCATTAGATCCACTTTTACTTTTAACAGCTGTCGCTAGAGAAACGAAACACATTGGCTTAGTAGCTACTTACTCGACGACTTTTAATGAACCATACAATTTAGCACGTCATTTAAAAACATTAGATATCATGAGCAATGGTCGAGCAGGTTGGAATGCGGTTACCACATCTAATCCCACTACTGCATTAAATTTCGGTCAACACTTACCAAGTCGAAATGTCAGATATGATATGGCGCATGAACATATTAGTGCTGTTCAATCACTTTGGGGAAGCTTTGGTAAAAATGCTTATAAACTTGATGCTACTTCTGGTCAATTTATAGATACTAATGAAGTAAATCTTGCAAATTATAATGGACAATATTATCAAACAAGAGGTCCTCTACCCATACCTCCATCCCCTCAATATCAACCTCCTATATTCCAAGCAGGTGGTGGTGAAAAAGGTATTGAACTTGCGGGTAGATTTGCATCAGGTGTATACGCAAATCCATTTACTAAAGAAGAAGCTCTTTTACAACGAACATTATTACGGGAAAGTGCAGAAGCATATGGTCGTAATCCAAATGATATTAAAATGTTCGCTGGATTTATGTTTTCAATTGGTAAGACCAAAGAAGAGGCACTAAATAGAAGACGAATGCTACTTGATTTTGCACCTAAAGAAACTGAACAACATGTAGCTTATTTGGGACAAATGGTTGGGTTATCTTTTAATATTAATACTATAGATATCAATCAGCCATTACCTGAAACATTGCTCAGTCAAGCTCGACCTTCCTTAATGGATCCACGTTCAAATAGAGCACTTGAATTGTTACAAAGTGGACTATCAATTAAAGATGTCTTGGCACATGGTGTGATCAATTATCACCCTGTAGTTGTTGGTACTCCAGAAATGATCGCAGATTTTCTAGAGGACTGGTATCTATCTGATGCTGCCGATGGATTTTCTATTGTTCCAGATAGCACTCATGATGGTGTAGAAGACTTTGTTGATAAGGTTATTCCTATTTTACAAGAAAGAGGGCTTTTCCATTTAGACTATGAAGGAGAAACTTTACGAGATGAACTTGATGTTTCTTATGAATACGGATTAAATCGTTAAAATTGATTAGATATAAAGGGAGTGGGACAGAAATAATATTTTATTAAAATTTATTTCGATGTCCCACCTCGGCAAGGTTGACTAGAAATGAAAAAGCTTGCTACAAGGACATTTTCATTTCAGTCAACTACTGCCTAAATATGAATGTAACTTGAAATATATATTTATGTCCCAGCCTGTATTATGTTCTTTATTTATAATATTGGGTGTTATAGTAATTATTCGTTAAGGATATGATTTTTATCCTTAAACAAAAGGAAGATGCGTATGAAACGAAAAACAAGAAAGCGTATTTATCTTGCCCTCATGGCTATAGATTTAATTACCGTGCTTATAATTATAGGGTTCACTGATATGCCCTATAGCGGCAGACAATATTTCGGCTATGCTTTTACAATATTACTGACACTATATTGTTTAGTTCCAAATACGAAAGACAATACTAAAGATAAGTCATAGTTATTACATTTACTTTTATAACTTAAAAAAGGAAACAGTGCGTTCACACATGCTTCCCTCTTAAAGTTTAGTATTTGATTTTAATCAATCGTAAATTTTCGTAAACAGTATAGTGAAATCGTTAGTATAAATATACTTGCGACTAACAAGATTGTCTCAGTAGCATCGCTATGTTCTACTATAATAATTCTGACAATCGCTGTAATACCGATATAAATAAAGTATTGTAACGAAAAATGATAATTGTGTTTGAAATATTGAATAATGAGTAGAATAAACTCAATATACATGAACGATACCAATAAATCTTCAATCACTTGGCTATATTTCAAGTCTTTATCTTGTAAAAATAAGTTTTGAAAGAAACCAAAACATTCGGTAAATAAAAATATAACAAGTGTTATCGCAATGAGACCAATACAAATATTAACCGCTAATAACAACAATTTCGAAAACTGTTCACTTATCTTTTCAGGCGTAAATTTCTTCATCTTTTCTCCTTAATGAACCCTTCACTATTTAACTTATAGTAAATAGATTATTCAATTCATTTTAGCATAACTAGTGAACTTCATATATATCATTCAATTCTTTATATATAATTTCATAATATGGTTTGAGGTGGATTCTATTTAAGTCTCCTATAACGTAGAATTCCTTTTTAGCTCTTGTGACCGCCACGTTAAGCAAATTAGGTTTTTCGCATGACCAATTTACTGCCCCATCTTGTGTATTATCTGTACCTACTACAAAATATACTTTCTGTGCTTCTTTACCTTGAAATGTATGAACAGTTCCGATTGACTTATCTATCCATTTATTAATTTTACTTTTTTCTATATTTAAGCATTTAGGTAATTCTTTCTTAGCTAAAGCTTTTACTCGTTGTTGAACAGCTGAAAACGGCGATATTACAAATGAACTCGGTTCATTTTCATTATTGTTTAGCGCCTCTTTCCAGTCATTAATTAGTAATTCAACTACTTTAATACCCTGCTCTTTTACATATTGTTTATTAATACTTTTTCCAGTAACATGATACCATCCTGCTTTACCTGGCTTTTGCATGTATTCTGGTAATACCATTTTGTTAGTATAAGCAATCTGATTTGCAATTGTAAACATTGGATTTAAACAACGTCTATGTACCCACAAAGGAATACCTATCCATGTTTTTTGTTGTTCTTCTGAAGTATCTTCTTTCCAAAATCCGTATTGATTAGCATAATCGGCTACAGATTGAACGGAAGACACTTTAGATAATAATCGTTCTGGAATGTTATAACTTTTTCTAATGTTATCAATAAGATGACTTTCTAATGTTACTACTGGTTCGATTTGTATTGGATCTCCAACAGCCACTACGTTTTTGGAACGGTACAATGCTCCAACCGCTGATTGTGGAACGGCTTGACCTGCTTCATCAATAAACAAGTAATCAATAAAATCTTTTGGAATGCCTTGATACATAGACTTAAAACTTGCGAACGTAGTACTAACAATTGGGAATATTAAATGTATTACATTCCATGCGTTACATACTACTTCAGGCTTGGCATCTATTAATTTACGTCGATTTTTAAAGTTATTTAAATTTGCAAATATGGTCGTAGAATTGGCAATCAACAATAACTTGTGCAATATCATTGATCTTACGAAAAGCATAGCTCTTCTATACTGTAATTCATCACTTGTCCTTAAATTTGACATCTGTCTCTTAGCATAAATTTTTTTCCCATTATTCCAAAAATCTTTTGTCGGCATATCAATACTAGTCTGAGTACAGAATTCATTATATCTTTGAACAACTTCATTATAACTTTTTTGTTGTTTATAAACTTTTGCTAATTCGTTATTTAAATAATCCTTTTCTTTAGATTTGTTAGCAATATCATTTTCTTTATCTTGTTTATCTTTTTCAAATTCAATTTTTCGCTCTAAAATTTGCTTTTTCTCTTCTAAATATTTTTGGTACTTTTCATCAGTTTCGGAACTAAACATTGACTTTATCTTATTCATTAAGCTATGTTGTCCAGATGTATGCAAATATTCATTTATTATATCAATCTGTTTATCTTTATCGTTCATTTGTTTATTTAACTGATTAATTTCTTCTTTATATTTCTCTAATTCATTTTCTATTTCCTCTAATTTTTCACTTGATTTTTGTTCTCTTACATTTAAATTTTGATTTTCAGTTAAAGCTTTTTCATATTTTTTGTATACCTTATATGCTTCAATAGACTTCTCTTTTAATTTTTTCACATTCTCTAATTCATCTAAAAATGCTTTCTTATGATATTTCCATTCTTTCTTGATATCTTCATTACTTAATTGATTATTTTCATTTTGAAGTAACTTAGCAAGTCCCACATTATCTTGATCATTTTTTAACAAGTGATTTAAAACTTCATTAATATTTTCACTTTTTCCAAATACACCAGAGAATAATCCCCACGCATCTTCACCAATCAAATCTTTCGCTATACTAGCAAAATCCTGTAATTCTGCTATTAATTCTGCATAATCTGTTTCATACTCCGGAAACGCACAATCTTTTGGGTTTCTAATTATTTCATCTATTTTAGGTAAATCTTTAGAAATATTTTCAACAGCTCCGTTATTACTTGAAGCAACAACCATTTTATATCGAGCAATCGAATCTTTAAGTAAATATACCGGTTTCTCATCAGTTTCATGTATTTTAGTTGGTTTAAATGCTTGTTTAGGGTGGCTTAATTGAGCTAATTCTTTACCACGTTCAACTACAAAATGTGCAAAAATATCTTTTAATAGTGTAGTCTTCCCAGTTCCAGGAGGGCCATTAACTGAATTAATTTGTTGATTGCAACTTGTTATTTGATTAACTGCAACTTGTTGCATTAGTGAAAGTCTATGTTCAGTTTGGGAAGGCCAACGTCCGTCAGGAAGATTTGATGGATGTAGAAATTTCTCAATTTCTTCTTTATTTTCATCAATTTCTACCCGTTGTTGCTCATCTATGCCTTCTATATATTTAATTAACGTTTGATTAGGAGATTTTCTAGCCATTTCTATATCTGTAATAAAGAAACTGTTAAATTCTGGTTTTGGTAATTCATCTTTTCCAATAAATTCAATTGCAACATAATTAGGAAACAAGCCACTATTGTCACTATGTAAAACTGAAAAATACTTATCATATACTTTATCTATTTGATTAAGTTTTCGTTCATTGATAGGTTCATCGGCTAAAATCTCATTTACCTTTTGCTTAAATTTTTCTACTGAATCCTCAAACTTTTTTTCAATATCAGCATTTTTATCTTTTTCAATTTCCTTTAAAGCACTCATAATCATTGGAATGTGTATACTATCCATCAAAACATAGCCATTCTCATCAGTATTAAATGTATAACCATAACAATGTGTTGAGTTAGGGTTATATATTTCAGAATGGCTATTAAAGATATCTTGAATCTTTAAATTAATTTCGTTATAACGAAAACAGCTTCTATAGAACTTAAAGATTATTTCCCCACTTTTTCTCTTTTCATCTGATATAACAAAACGTTCTTCATTCCAAATATCAAAATATTCATTGAAAGTTTGTAACTGAGTTTGCTTATTACCATTCTTAAAATGTTCTTCAGATAATGTATCTTCTGTCGTATAATCTACCTTTCCCGGACTTAAAGATTCGATTAATAACCATGAAGATAATGTATCTTTAACTAAATATTTCATATGACCCCATCCTTAAATATTTAATTTATACTTATCGCTATTTTAACAAATAAATTAAATATACTAATAGACTTTCAAAATTATTATCCACAGTTTTACCTGAGCCTATCTTTCATAGTATATAAAAGTAGTTGCTACAACGAACAATTTTGAAGGGGGTTTTTGTACAATCATTAAATCATACACCCCTCTCACACTCTACAATTAGTCAACTTCACTTTGTATATCTCCCCCCTTTGTGGTAATATCATTATGCGTAAAAATGCGAGATACTAATAAAGAAGAAGGTTTAAATATATTATGAAGGAAAATTTTTGGAGTGAATTGCCACGGCCATTTTTTATTTTGGCACCTATGGAGGACGTGACGGATATTGTCTTTCGTCATGTGGTAAGTGAAGCAGCGAGACCTGATGTGTTTTTCACTGAATTTACTAATACTGCAAGCTTTTGTCACCCTGAAGGTATTCACAGTGTGCGTGGTCGCTTAACTTTTAGTGAAGATGAACAGCCTATGGTAGCACATATTTGGGGCGATCAACCTGAACAGTTCCGTGAAATGAGTATTGGTTTAGCGGAGATGGGATTTAAAGGTATTGATTTAAATATGGGATGTCCTGTTGCAAACGTTGCTCAAAAAGGTAAAGGATCTGGCCTTATTCTTAGACCTGAAGTGGCGGCTGAAATTATTCAAGCAACGAAAGCGGGAGGTCTACCGGTAAGTGTTAAAACACGTCTTGGTTTCTATGAAATAGATGAATGGCGTGATTGGTTAAAACATGTCTTCGAACAAGACATCGCGAACTTATCGATCCATCTACGTACACGTAAAGAAATGAGTAAAGTTGATGCGCATTGGGAATTAATTGAAGCGATTAAACAACTACGTGATGAGATAGCACCAAATACTTTATTAACAATTAATGGCGATATTCCAGATAGACAAACTGGACTTGAACTTGCCGAAAAATATGGCATTGATGGTGTGATGATTGGTAGAGGCATATTCCACAACCCATTTGCCTTTGAAAAAGAACCACGTGAACATACTAGCGAAGAACTACTTGGTCTATTACGATTACATCTATCATTATTCCAAAAATATGATAAAGATGAAGACCGACAATTCAAAAGTTTACGTAGATTCTTTAAAATTTACGTACGTGGCATTAAAGGTGCGAGTCAACTACGTCATCAATTAATGAATACACAATCCATCGCTGAAGCACGCGAATTACTAGATGAATTCGAAGCACAAAGAGAAAAACATACAGAATCATAATCAATTTCAACACATAACAATCCCCTGTTAATCATTTAATTAACAGGGGATTGTTTTATATTATTTATACACAACAATTATACGTTTATACATATCACCTATATTTTTAATAAAACTACCTTCTTCATAATCATCTTTATACGAATTATCAAGTGTTTCTATTGATGTCTAAGTATTTCACGCAAGTTAATAAAGATTTGAGTTTTCATTAGAATAGTCATATCAAAACTAATTCTATATATTTAAGCATACTTTTCAATCTGAAAAATTAAATGAATCTAAATTTATCTAGCAAAACAATTGTTTTTATAAATACATCTTTTCTATATTAATTTTTAA
>OBXY01000005.1_pt1 | contig 128491 bp, 116 predicted proteins | sample 1476701 | NCBI WGS metagenome assembly OBXY01 (sample SAMEA2580187, study PRJEB22360) | human gut metagenome | biome: human gut; feature: human-associated habitat; material: faeces | place: Denmark | collected 2008/2010 | reverse complement strand
CAACTAAAATTAAAAGGACTGAGTCCGATACAATATCGAAAACAATCCTTTAAATAACAGTCTAACTTTTTGGGGCAGATCAATTTTGATCGCACTTTTTTACATTTTTTCGATTGTCTTAATGCCTAATAACTCTAGACCTTGTTTTAAGGTTTTCTCTGTAAGAGAAGCGAGTTTTAAACGGCTTAATTTTACGTTTTCATCTTCTGCATTTAAGATTGGACAGTGTTCATAGAATGAGGAGAACACGCCAGCCAATTCATATAAATAAGCACAGAGCACATGCGGTGTGCCTTCTTTGCCCACCGTTTGAACTGCTTCTTCAAATTGAAGCAATTTGATTGCTAATGCACGTTCTTTTTCATCAGGAAGCTGAATCGTAGCTTCTGCAAGTGCGGTTGAATTTACATCTGCTTTATTGAAGATAGAACGAATACGCGTGTAAGCATATTGCATATAAGGCGCAGTATTACCTTCAAAGCTAAGCATATTGTCCCAATCGAATACATAGTCAGTCGTGCGATTTTTAGAAAGATCTGCATATTTCACCGAGCCAATACCTACCGCTTCAATAACCGCTGTTTTTTCATCATCAGATAAATTGGTATTTTTTTCGTTGATTAATACAGTTGCACGTTCAATCGCTTCATCTAATAAATCTGCTAATTTTACGGTGCCGCCAGTACGAGTTTTGAATGGTTTACCATCTTTACCCAACATCATACCAAAATTTTTATGTTCAAGTGAGAAGCTGTCTGGTACATAACCTGCTTTACGCGTAATTAACCACGCTTGTTGCATGTGTTGACTTTGGCGTGTATCAGAGAATACTAATGCACGATCCGCTTTTAAGGTTTCATAACGGTATTTCGCTGCAGCGATATCAGTAGTAGTATAAAGGAAACCACCATCTTTCTTCTGAACGATAACGCCCATTGCTTCGCCTTCTTTATTCTTGAATTCATCAAGATAAACCACTAATGCACCTTCATCTTCAACTGCTAAACCTTGTTTTTTCAGGTCTTCAACGATAGCCGGTAACATTGGGTTATAAAGACTTTCACCCATCACATCTTTTTCGGTTAAGGTTACATTTAAGCGATCATAGTTGCGTTGATTTTGTTGCATGGTGATATCGACTAATTTTTTCCACATCGTGCGGCAATATTCATCTCCACCTTGCAATTTCACCACATAGTTACGGGCTTTTTCAGCGAAGGCTTCATCTTCATCATAGTGTTTTTTCGCTTCGCGATAGAACGCTTCCAGATCTTGAAGTTCCATTTCGCTCGCATGTTCATTTTCCATTTTTTCAAGATAAGCAATGAGCATACCGAATTGCGTTCCCCAGTCCCCCACGTGGTTCGCACGAATAACGTTGTGACCTAAAAATTCAAGGGTACGAACAACGGCATCACCGATAATGGTAGAACGTAAGTGACCTACGTGCATTTCTTTCGCAACGTTTGGTGAAGAATAATCAATCACAATAGTTTGTTTTTCATTTGCGCTTACACCAAGATTTTGATCTTTTAATGCAGCAGAAACATTATTCGCTAACCAAGTTGGATTTAAGAAAATATTGATAAAACCTGGACCGGCTATTTCAGTTTTTTCAGCGATATCAGAAAGATCGGCATGTTCTAATACTTTTTGTGCAAATTCACGTGGATTTAAACCTAACTTTTTAGCAGATGCCATGATGCCGTTTGCTTGGTAGTCACCAAATTGGGGTTTACCAGATTGACGAATAAGCGCATCACATTGTTCATCTGCGCCAGCAGCAATCATCGCTTGTTTAATTTTATCGGATAAAATAGTTTGAATATTCACGGTTTTTCCTAATCTTGAAATTGAATAATGAAAATAATCGGCTATGATACCGTTGTTTATAGATTTCTCAAAGTAAGAGCAGGAGAAAATGTCAAATTTAATGGAAAAATCGACCGCACTTTATCAAGAATTGCCTTTATTCCAGGAAAAAATTCAGCAATTAGCTGCCGTAATGAAAGTGAATTTGGGTGATTACCAAATCGATCATTTAGCTTTAAGAGCAAATAGTGAAGAAAAAGCAAAAAATTGGCTGACAGAATTATTAAAGTGCGGTAAAATTTTAAGCGATAATATCGTTAATGGGCGTTCTATCTATTTGATTGAATTAGATGAGCCAGTTGATTTCATTGGTCAGCCTGTCGATGTTATTGAATTACCGTTTCCTAAAAATAAACAATATCCCCAAGAAACTTGGGAACATATTGAAATTGTAATGCCGTTTTTATCTCATGAATCTGTTGAGGATTGGGTTAATCGGATTTGCAATACATTTTTATGGAAGGAACTAACTCAATTAACCATGAAGGTGAGCGAACCTAAGGTGGAAGGGGAGCAATTGCCGAATCCATCAATTGCAGTGAGTTTTGTTGATAAAACAGAAAATCATGTTTGCATAAAGGTTCATCCTTATACAATAAAGAAAATACTCGAGGTTTAGTGTAATGAAAAAAATTACCTTAGCATTAACTGTCTTATTAAGTTTAGGTTTATCAGCTTGTTCATCTCAATCACAGAAAGATGAAAGCGCTTATAAAGGCCAAGTTATCTTCACCGAATTACAAGGTGATAATGTAAAATTAACCGTTCGTAAAAACGACTGCTCATACAAACAAGAAGGTGAAACTGAAGTGATCGTTCACAAATACGATTCAACTTTAGTAACTGGTGCTTGTGTGAAAGTATCTGACAACGGTCAAGGCGTGAAAAACGTTTCAACTTGGTCTCCAAGAAACCCAATCTAATTTATTTTTAGAAGGTTAGTTTTATGAAAAAAGTAACAGTTGCATTAGCACTTATGATGTCTATCGGTTTGACTGGTTGTGCGAACACTGATGTTTTTAGCGGTGATGTTTATACAGCTGATCAAGCAAAAGAAGCTCGTTCAATTAGCTATGGTACAATCGTATCTGTACGCCCTGTTAAAATACAAGCAGATAACAATGGTGTGATTGGTTCTGTTGGTGGTGGTGCTTTAGGTGGTATCGCTGGTAGTACAATTGGTGGTGGTACAGGCCAAGCCATCGCAAGTGTTGTAGGAGCCATTGGTGGTGCTATTGTAGGTAGCAAAATTGAAGAGAAAATGAGTCAAGTTAATGGTGCAGAACTTGTTATCAGAAAAGATAATAGAGAAGAGATCGTTGTAGTTCAAAAAGCAGATCCTAGTTTTAAAGCTGGTCGTCGCGTAAGAATCGTTGGCGGTTCATCATTAAATGTTTCTGTTATCAACTAACTAGAACTAAAATAGAAAAAGCGAGCCATGATAGGTTCGCTTTTTTTATGTTTTAAATCAAAAGAAAGTGCGGTTGTTTTTTGCTTGAAAGTCAAAAATATGATAAAACTATCAACCGTTATTTCACATCAACAATAGGAAGCAAAATGTCAAATTTACAACAAGTTATTGAAGCTGCATTTGAAAAACGTGCAGAAATTACCCCTAAAACAGTTGATGCACAAACTCGTGCAGCAATCGAAGAAGTGATCGAAGGATTAGATAGCGGTAAATACCGTGTTGCAGAAAAAATTGATGGTGAATGGGTTACTCACCAATGGTTGAAAAAAGCAGTATTATTATCTTTCCGTATCAATGATAACCAAATCATTGATGGTGCAGAAACCAAATACTATGACAAAGTAGCATTGAAGTTTGCTGACTATACCGAAGAGCGTTTTGCTCAAGAAGGTTTCCGTGTCGTACCTTCTGCAACAGTACGTAAAGGTGCATATATCTCTAAAAACTGTGTATTAATGCCATCTTATGTCAATATCGGTGCATATGTGGGTGAAGGGACCATGGTTGATACATGGGCAACTGTTGGTTCATGTGCGCAAATTGGTAAAAACGTTCACTTATCTGGTGGAGTAGGCATCGGTGGTGTATTAGAGCCATTACAAGCAAACCCAACCATTATCGGCGATAACTGTTTTATCGGTGCGCGTTCTGAAGTGGTTGAAGGCGTGATTGTGGAAGATGGTTGTGTGATTTCTATGGGCGTATTCATTGGTCAATCAACAAAGATTTACGATCGTGAAACAGGTGAAGTATTCTATGGTCGTGTACCTGCTGGTTCTGTAGTGGTTTCAGGTAGTCTTCCATCAAAATGTGGTAAATACAGCTTATACTGTGCAGTGATCGTGAAAAAAGTTGATGCAAAAACTTTAGGTAAAGTAGGTATCAACGAATTATTACGCTCTATTGAAGAGTAATTAAAATACCATAAAAAATGACCGCACTTTATATGACAAAGTGCGGTCATTTTCTTTTCTAAATTAGAGAATTATTTTTTTCTTGCTAACATTGTCGCAAATTTTAATTTAATGCGATTGCCATTTTCATCGGTTTTGTGTAACTCGCCCATATTTTCGTTGTATTCTAAGAATTCCCAATCTTTGTAATATTCTTTTAATTCACCTTCCGAGAGCGTAAATGAGAAGGCTAGTGGGCAAGGCACCTCAGGCGTGGACATAGCTGCTACAATTAAATTATAACCACCTGGGTTGGTGTGTTCTTGTATATTCTTGATAATGGCTGGAATTCGTTCACGATTTAAGAACATAAATACCACGGTAGATAAAATGAAGTCGTAGTTTTCTTGAATATTGGCGGTGTTAATATCATAAACAGCGGTCTTAATATTCAAGTTTTCTTTATCTTTGGTTTCATTTAAGAAGGCAATGCTGTTTTCGTTGTGATCCCAAGAGGTTACATCATAGCCTTTTAAACTTAAATAAAGCGAGTTACGACCTTGTCCGCAGCCTAAATCTAGCACTTTACAAGGCTTAATAATTTTAGCCACATCAACTACATCACCGTGCGTTGCAGTCATATTATATTTTTTGCTGAAGTAATCTTCTTTTGTGCAATAAAAACCAAGCGTACATTCTAAGTCATCAGAAAGTGCTTCAATTCGGTGCCAGGCTTGTGGCTCAACAAATGGAATATCACTTTCAGGTGTGAAAATATGCTCAGCAATGACATCGCCATTTTCAGTTAGCTCATAAAACTTAAGTTTACCTTTCAACACAGTGAGTTTGCCCCAAGTTCCCACTTTAGTATTGTGTTTTTCTTGGAACATTTTAGGTAATTTATCTTTTGTCCAAACCGGCATTTGTTTATAGCAGATAAGTTCGTTTGTCATAATGAATTCCTTTTAATTTGCGTGATAAATAGCTGATTGATATGGTAGGGTATTTGGCTCTGTTTGGCAATAAAAAAGGCGACCGAAGTCGCCTAAATTTTAAATTATTTTACTTGCATACCGGCAGTGACACCGCTATCAGCTGAAAGTAAGAATAAATCACTTCCGCCAGTACCAGCAGAAAGAATCATCCCTTCCGATACGCCGAATTTCATTTTACGCGGTGCAAGATTTGCAACCACAATAACAAAACGACCTTCCAATTCTTCAGGTTTGTTGTAAGCCGCTTTAATGCCAGAGAACACTTGGCGAGTATGGTCACCTAAATCTAATTCAAAACGTAAGAGTTTGTTTGATTCTGGTACTGCTTCGCATTTCAGTACTTTTGCCACACGCATATCAATTTTAGCAAAATCGTCAATGGTAATGGTGTCAGCAATCGGTTCAACACTTGAAAGTGCGGTCGCTGTTGCTGCTGTTTTTTCTGTCGCTTTGTTTGCTTCAGTGAAAAGTGCTTTGGTTTCTTCCACTACTGCATCAATTTGTTTTTTCTCTAAACGCGAGAAAAGCGCTTTAAATGGAGTAAGTTGATGACCTAATAGTGGCTGTGCAATGTTATCCCATGTTAGTTCTGTTTGTAAGAACGCTTCTGCGCGTTCCGCCAGTTTTGGAAGAACCGGTTTTAAGTAAGACATTAATACACGGAAAAGCTCGATACCCATTGAGCAAACCGCTTGTAATTCGGCATCTTTGCCTTCTTCTTTCGCAATTACCCAAGGGGCTTTTTCATCAATATATTTATTGGCTTTGTCGGTTAATGCCATAATTTCACGAATCGCTTTGTTGTATTCGCGGCTTTCATAATAAGCAGCGATTTGTCCAGCTTGTGCAGTGAATTCTGCAAAAAGCGCTTCGTCTTCTAATTTATCTGCTAATTTGCCTTCAAAACGTTTAGCAATAAATCCAGCATTACGAGAAGCCAAATTGACTAATTTATTAACAATATCCGTATTGACACGTTGAACGAAATCTTCCAAGTTGAAATCAAGATCTTCGATGCGATCGTTTAATTTTGCCGCATAGTAATAACGTAAACATTCTGGATCAATGTGATTTAAATAGGTGCTGGCTTGGATAAATGTACCGCGTGATTTTGACATTTTGGCGCCATCTACGGTGACATAACCGTGTGCAAACACATTGGTTGGTTTGCGGTATTCGCTACCTTCTAGCATTGCTGGCCAGAACAGACTATGGAAATACACGATATCTTTACCGATAAAGTGATAAAGTTCTGCATCGCTGTTTTCTCCCCAGAATTCATTAAAATCAATGCCTTCACGATCGCAGAGATTTTTGAAAGAAGCCATGTAGCCAATTGGCGCATCCAACCAAACATAGAAGAATTTATCTTTTGCATCCGGAATTTCAAAACCAAAATAAGGTGCATCACGAGAGATATCCCATTGTTGTAAGCCACTTTCAAACCATTCTTGCATTTTGTTTGCAATTTCAGGTTGAAGTGAGCCAGAGCGAGTCCATTCTTTTAACATGCCTTCAAAAGCAGGTAAATCAAAGAAAAAGTGTTCAGACTCTTTAACAATTGGTGTTGCACCTGATACTGCAGAACGTGGATTAATTAGATCCATTGGGCTATAAGTAGAGGCACAAACTTCACAGTTATCACCGTATTGATCTTCGGCTTTACATTTTGGGCAAGTCCCTTTGACGAAACGATCCGGTAAGAACATATTCTTTTCAGGATCGAATAATTGAGAAATGATTTTGGTTTTAATAAAGCCTTTCGCTTTTAACTTATTGTAAATCTCAGCGGTGAGTTGTTTATTTTCTTCACTGTGAGTAGAGTGATAGTTATCAAAACTGATATTAAAACCTGCAAAATCACGTATGTGATCAGCTTTTGCTTTTGCGATTAGTTCTTCTGGTGTAATGCCTAATTTATCGGCATTAAGCATAATTGGTGTACCGTGTGCATCATCTGCACAGACAAAATGAATTTTATTGCCACGCATACGTTGGAAACGTACCCAAATATCCGCTTGAATATGTTCTAACATATGGCCTAAATGAATGGCGCCATTTGCATAAGGTAATGCACAAGTGACTAAAATTTTACGAGGTTGAGCTGTCATTATTTTTCTCTTATTCTTTTTGCAAAAATTGCGAGTATGTTACCCGATTAGTGCGATTTTTTCTAGTTTAGTTATACTTTTAGCTTAACATTTGAGGTGTAAAAGGAGTAGAATATCCCTGACAAATTTACTCTACTACCTACTACTATTAAAGGAATACTATGGCAACTGCTTTTTCTGAAAATTTAACGGCAGAACAACAATCTCAGGTTCTGCAACTTTTCCAACAATTTCAACACCCAACGTTACAAAAAGACTTAATCGAATTAAAGACTTTGAAGAAAGTTGAAAAAGGCGGTGACGTATTACGTATTGAATTACAATTGCCTTTTGCATGGAACACTGGCGTGGAGCAAGTGAAACAACAGCTTTCAGATGCATTATTAAAAGCAACAGATAGCAAAGAAATCAAGTGGGTGGTGAATTATCAAATTGCTACTTTAAAACGTGCGAATAATCAACCCGCTGTAAAAGGTGTGAAGAACATCATTGCGGTGACTTCAGGTAAAGGAGGGGTAGGGAAATCATCCGTTTCGGTGAATCTTGCGCTTGCTTTACAAGCTCAAGGTGCTCGTGTGGGTATTTTAGATGCCGATATTTATGGTCCATCTGTTCCGCATATGTTAGGCGCCCCACATCAACGCCCAACCTCACCAGATAACCAACATATCACCCCGATTAAAGCACATGGTTTATCTGCAAACTCGATCGGTTTCTTAATGGATGAAGATAATGCGACTATTTGGCGTGGTCCAATGGCAAGTAGTGCATTAAGTCAGCTTTTAAATGAAACCTTATGGGATAGTTTAGATTACTTAGTGATTGATATGCCTCCTGGTACAGGTGATATTCAATTGACCCTTTCACAGCAAATTCCTGTAACGGGGGCAGTTGTGGTCACAACACCACAAGACATCGCGTTATTAGATGCGGTGAAAGGTGTATCTATGTTTGAACGTGTGTCTGTACCTGTGTTAGGTATTGTGGAAAATATGTCTATGCATATTTGTAGCAATTGCGGCCATCACGAACCGATTTTCGGTACTGGTGGTGCAGAAAAAATGGCACAAAAATACAATGTGAAAGTATTAGGCCAGTTACCTTTGAATATTCAAGTTCGTCAAGATTTGGATGCGGGTAAACCAACTGTGGTTGCTGCACCAGATAGTGAAATTGCGAAATCTTTCTTAGATTTAGCAGAGAAAGTGTCAACAGAGCTTTACTGGCAAGGTTCTGTGATTCCAAGCGAGATTTTATTCCGCGAAGTGAAATAATTACAAAAACATCATAAAAATTAACCGCACTTTAGGTCATCCAAAGTGCGGTTATTTTTTAGCGAAATTTGCTTATTTTAAATGATCCGCATCATTCATTTTCTCAATGCAAAAACCGTTTTTATCATCATAATGAACAACACTAATTGAGGTGTTGATGAGTGATACTGATTTATCTTCATCGCGGTGATTTTGCCACGTTGCGCCGTTTAACAAGGCAAGTAATAAACGCAAGGTATGGCCATGCGATACAATGAGAATATTACCTTGATCGTGGATCTTAATAATATCCTGTAATGCTTTCATGGCACGTTCGCCTAATTGCTCAAACGTTTCGCCACCATTTACTTGAGCTTTGTAATTAGCAGGATCTTTAATGAGTTGCTTGAATTCAGGGTGTTCTCTTAACGTATCGACAACTAGGCCTTCCCAAGAACCAAAATATTGTTCGTTTAAACCTTGGTGATGGAAAAGGGGAATATCACGTTCTCCGATAATGTGAGAGGCGGTCTCAATAGTACGTTTCAATATGCTGGAATAAGCGGCAATGAAAGGAATGTTATTAAGTGCCACGCCTGTTTTTTTCGCACCATTAATGCCTTCTTCGGTTAAAGGGGAATCGCCATGACCTTGCATTAAACCATCCGTATTCCAAACGGTTTTACCGTGGCGAATGAAATAAAAAGTTAGTTGTTTTTTCATTTTTCATGTCCATAAAAAAGATTAAGGAAGCCGAAACTTCCTTAATCATGATTTTAACGGGAGTAATAACCTGCCATTGAACTATATACGGCATTTTCTGCTTGAATGATGTTGTATTTCGCATTCAAGATAGAAAGTTGAGAGCTTTTCTCTGTATTTGCCGCAGCAAGCCATTCACGTAATTCAGATACACCTGCATTGTAACGATCTCGATAGTATTTAGTGATACGTTGGTTATAACTGTGAGTTTTTTGCAAGTTGGCAAAGGCACTTTGTGCTTGTGTGTAGGCAAAGTAGTTGGTATCTACATCATTCAAGGCTTTAGTGATGCTTTGCTCATAGTTTAAACGTGCGGTTTCATAATCTGCTTCAGAGATTTTCACGTTCCATTTCACCGTATTCCAGTTGAGGAATGGTAGGCTAATGCCGATTAAACCTGTACCAACTGGATTGTGCAATGCGTTACCGACTTTAGTACCACTTGATGTTAAGCTTCCGCCTAAAGTGACTTCAGGGAACCAGCCTTTTTCAGTTGCTTTGGCATTTTTGAACGCACTGCTTAAGCGATATTGATAGCCTTTTACATCAGGGCGATTCGCAATCACAGAAACGGGCACATTTAAATTTACGCCCACATTTTTTACATTAAGAATGTGTGGGAAGTTGATATTTAATGCTTCTTCCGGTTTTAAGTTCAGTAAGTTACGTAAAGTTTGTTCTGCTGTTTTACGCTGCGTTTGGTAGTTGATCAAGTTATTACGTGCGTTTAACACCGCTTGTTGTGCTTGATCTACACTTGCACTGTCCGCCACACCTTGTGATAAACGGCGTTGCATAATGCTGCTAATGTCGTTGTAGTATTTAATGGTTTCTTCGGTTGTGCTGATCGCATCATTCAAGTAGGCTATTTGATAATAGGTTGTCACAACAGAGTTGATGAGTGAAAGTTTCGTTGCTTCTAAATCTTCAGCTGTTGCTTTATGTGACCATTCTGCGGCATCTGCAGTATCTGCTAAACGTTGCCATAGATCTAACGTATAACTCACATTTAATGCACCTTTATGACTGATGGTTGAGTTACCACCAGTTTTAAGATTTTTACCTGCAGAAGATTGGGTTGAACCGCTAAATGCCGGAATTAAATTTGCGCCTGCAAGGTTTGCATTGTATAAAGCACGGTTTACGGCGACAGACGCTTTGGCTAAATCTTTGTTGTTAACTAATGCTTGTTCTACTACTCGATTTAATTGTGAATCATTGTAAAGCGCCCACCAGTTTTCTTTTACATTAAATTGTTTGGTGATTTCCGCATAATTTTGGTAATCCTGCTGGCTCGCTTTATAAGAATAGCCGATGTTAGCACAACCTGCCAGAGCAGTTGCCATCGCGATTGCTAAGGTTAACTTTTTCATCTTTAACATGGATTTTTTCCTTTCTTTTAATTAAAATGCGGTCAAAAATTAGTAAGAATTTTAACCGCTCTTTTGAGTTTTACAAAATTTCTTTATTCTCTCGCAAGTGCTGTAATTGGATCTAATTGTGCTGCGCGTTTTGCCGGCATATAACCGAAGATCACACCAATAAGGGTAGAGAAGACTACTGCGGCAACAATTGAGCCAGTTGAGAACGCCATCGTAAAGTCAGTCATAAATACGTTAAATAGCAGACCGATTAAACCTGAAAGCAGAATACCCGTCATGCCGCCAATTAAACAAATCAGCACGGCTTCAATTAAAAATTGTTGCAGAATATTGAATTGTCTTGCCCCAATAGCCATGCGCACACCAATCTCTTTAGTTCGCTCTGTTACGGAAACCAACATAATATTCATTACACCAATACCACCAACGATCAATGAAATAAAGGCGATAGAGGAAATGAGCAATTTCATCGTGCCTGTTGTGCTTTCAATGGTTTGTTTAATGGTATCACTATTCATGATGAAGAAATCTTTTTTACCATGACGCATGGTGAGCAATTCAGTAATTCCTTTTTCAGCGACAGTCGTATTCACCGAATCATCCACTTTTACGGTAATCGATCCAATTTTTTTGCTGCCCGAAATACGATTCATCACGGTGGTGTAAGGGGCATAGAGATTAAGTGAACTGCTTGCTCCGCCCATTTGTTTATCAGATACCACGCCAATAATGCGTAATGGACGTTTATTAAACATTACAATTTTGCTAATGGGATTTTCATCTGGAAAAATGGATTTTTTTGCACTTTCATCGATTAAGGCTACTTGATTGTTATCAGCAACATCTTGAGCAGAAAATAAATTGCCTGATTTTAGTTTTAAACCATTCACATCAAAATATTGTTCGCCCACACCTTTTAAACTGGTCGAGGAGAAAGTCTGGTTACCATAAATTAATGTGCCACTTGATGAGCTATTCGGTGTAACACTTTGTACGTAACTTTGTTGATTTAAGGCTGTAACATCATTAATCGTGAGATTTTGCATTTGTTCTGCACGACGATCGCCAAAGCCTGTACCGTTAAAGATTGTTATGGTACTTGTACCAATGCCTTTAATATTCTCTAAGATTTTTTGTTGTGAACCATTTCCCAATGCTACGACAGAAACCACGGAGGTAATCCCGATAATAATCCCGAGCATGGTTAAAAGAGAACGCATTTTGTGGGCAATAATCGCACTCACAGACATACGAAAGGCTTCGACAAATTGATCTTTGCTAAACCCAAAGTGTGGTTTAGATTTAGTTTGATTTTCGACCGCACTTTTTACCGTTTCTTTTTGCGTATCACCAATGATTTCGCCATCTTTAATTTCAATCACGCGATTGGCACTGGCGGCAATTTCGCGATCATGGGTTACCATAATAATAGTGTGGCCTTCTGCGTGTAATTGACGCAGAATTTCCATCACATTTTGACCGCTTTGTGAATCCAATGCACCAGTGGGTTCATCGGCTAAAATAATTTCACCGCCATTCATCAACGCACGCGCAATACTCACACGTTGTTGCTGACCACCAGAAAGCTGCTTGGTTTATTTTGCCATTTATCGCCTAAACCTAATTTTTCTAAAAGTTGTTTCGCACGAGAAAGACGTTTTTCTTGCGACATCCCCGCATAAATTGCAGGCAAGGCGACGTTTTCTGCTGCGGTCAAACTCGACAATAAATTATAGCGTTGGAAAATAAAACCGAATTTTTGGCTACGTAAATCTGAAAGCTGATCTTTGCTTAGTTCAATGGTTTCTTTCCCATTGATTTTGTAAGAACCACTGGTTGCCGTATCCAAGCATCCGATGATATTCATCAAGGTCGATTTACCGGAACCCGATTGCCCAATAATCGCGACGAAATCGCCTTTTTCTATATTTAAAGAGACATTCTTTAAAATATGAACACGATTTTCGCCTTCACCGAAGTAACGGTTGAGATCCTTAATTTCAATAATATTCATTAATTTTCTACCGCACTTTTAGAACATTCTTGGACCACGAGGCATCGAGCCAACTTTTTCACCATTCGCGACTTGCGACACAATGACTTTTTCACCTTCGTTTAAACCCGATTTGATTTCAGTTTTGAAATCATTTTGAACACCAGTTTCAACTTCACGCTTTTCAGGTTGATTTTTGTCATTTAATACATTCACAAAGCTTTTGCCATCACGTTTTTGAATAGCCATATTGGAAATCAATAAGACATCTTTCGCGTTGGCAATTTTGATGTTGTTTTCTGTCGTCATTCCGATGCGTAAAGTACGATCAGGGTTATCAATCAAAACATTGGCATAATAGTAGATCGCACTGGTCGTTGAGCTGCTACTTGAACTTGTCGAAGATGATGTTGCAGAACTATCAGTTGTCGTGGTATTAGCTGGATCAACAGAATCAATGACTGAGTGATACAGAGTTTGGCTATCCGATAAAATAGTAAAGCTCACTTCTTGACCTGCTTTGACTTTGGTAATGTCACCTTCTGAAATCTCAGGCTTAATTTTCATTTTGCTTAAATCGGCAATGGTTACAATTGTTGGCGTCGTTTGGTTGGCATTAACGGTTTGACCTTCTGAAACAGGCACAGAAATAACGGTACCGTCCATTGGTGCGGTGATTTTGGTGTAGCCCACATTGGTTTCTGCGGTATTCACTTCAATTTCAGCTTGTTTGATATTGGCTTCAATGGCTTCCATTTCAGCTTTCGCATTATCAAGGGTGCTTTTTGCGGTATTTACATTATCCAAAGACGTTGCTTTTTGCGTATAAAGTTTTGATAAGCGGTTATAGCTTGAAAGGGCAACATCATAAGCGGTTTTCTTCGCTTTTAATTGTGCTTGATAGCTCACCAATGCGGCCTTTTTGGTATTTAAGGTATTAATTTGGGTGGTGGAATCAATATCAGCGATCATTTTGCCTTTTTTGATTTCTTGCCCTAATTTGACATAGAGTTTGGTGATTTTACCTGAAGCTTGAGCACCGACATCGACTTCATTCACACTTTCAACAGAACCAGAGGCGACCACTGTTTTTTCCACATTGCCACGTGTAACCGATTCAGTCAGATAAGTCGTTTCTTGTTTGCTATTGCTAGAGAAAAAATAATAAGCTGCACCGGCAGCAATGAGTAATCCGAGTAAAATAAAAAAGCGTTTTTTCATAAAGACTTCGTCATCCTAAATAAAAATGAACGTTTGTTCAGTGAAGGTGTATTCTAAAGGTAAACTTTTCAGTTTGCACGAAAAATCTTCAGATTAGACCTAAAAATCCTAAAAAATTCAGTGTTAATTCGATGAAAGTGCGGTTAGTTTTGGGATCAAATTCACAACGCCTGACTTTTCGTATAGAATGAGAAAATTATTTTCAATTTATTGAGAAATTTATGAGCAATACAGAACACACTTTAGAAAATGCGGAAAATACCCGCACACACAATTTTATTACTCAAATTATTGATGAAGATTTAGCTTCGGGTAAACACAAAAGTGTTCACACTCGTTTTCCGCCTGAGCCGAACGGCTATTTACATATCGGCCACGCAAAATCGATTTGCTTAAACTTCGGCTTGGCAAAAGAATATAACGGTTTATGTAACCTACGTTTTGACGATACCAACCCGGTGAAAGAAGACGTGGAATATGTAGACTCCATCAAAGAAGATGTGCAATGGTTAGGTTTTAAATGGGAAGGTGAACCGCGTTATGCGTCTGATTATTTTGATGCGCTTTATGGCTATGCGATCGAATTGATTAAAAAAGGTTTGGCTTATGTGGATGAGCTTTCTCCAGAAGAAATGCGTGAATATCGTGGTACGTTAACCGAGCCTGGTAAAAATAGCCCATATCGTGATCGCAGCGTAGAAGAAAACCTTGCGTTATTTGAACGAATGAAAAATGGCGAATTTGCTGAAGGTACATTAAGTCTTCGTGCAAAAATCGACATGGCTTCACCATTTATGGTCATGCGTGACCCTGTGCTTTACCGTATTAAATTTGCGAGCCATCACCAAACTGGTGATAAATGGTGCATTTACCCAATGTACGATTTCACTCACTGTATCTCTGATGCGATTGAGCGTATTACACACTCTTTATGTACATTAGAGTTCCAAGACAACCGTCGTTTATATGACTGGGTGTTGGAAAATATCAGTATTGAACGTCCATTACCGCATCAATATGAATTCTCTCGTTTAAATTTAGAAGGTACGTTAACCTCTAAACGTAAGTTATTGAAATTAGTAAATGACGGCATTGTGGATGGTTGGAACGATCCGCGTATGCCAACAATTTCAGGTTTACGTCGTCGTGGTTATACACCGGCTTCGTTACGTGAATTCTGTCGTCGTATCGGTGTGACTAAACAAGATAACGTCGTAGAATATTCTGCACTTGAAGCGTGTATTCGTGAAGATTTAAACGAAAATGCACCACGCGCAATGGCGGTGATTGATCCTGTTCGCGTAGTGATTGAAAACTTTGAAGGCGAAGAAACCTTAACGGCGCCAAATCACCCGAATCGTCCTGAATTAGGTGAGCGTCAATTACCGTTTACGAAAGAGCTTTATATTGATCGCGCAGACTTCCGTGAAGAAGCGAACAAGCAATATAAACGTTTAGTATTAGGTAAAGAAGTGCGTTTACGTAACGCTTATGTAATTAAAGCTGAACGAGTCGAAAAAGATGCAAATGGTGAAATCACCACGATCTTCTGTACTTACGATCCTGAAACTTTAGGTAAAAATCCAGCAGATGGTCGCAAAGTAAAAGGGGTAATTCACTGGGTTTCTGCAGTGCATAACCATCCAGCTGAATTCCGTTTATACGAGCGTCTTTTCACCGTACCAAACCCAGGTGCCGAAGATGATATTGAAAGCGTGTTAAATCCACATTCTCTTGTGGTAAAACATGGTTTTGTAGAACAAAGCTTGGCTGCTGCAGAAGCAGAGAAAGGTTATCAATTTGAACGTGAAGGTTATTTCTATGCAGATAGTAAAGATAGCCGCCCTGAACATTTAGTATTTAACTTAACAGTAAGCTTAAAAGAAGGCTTCTAATTTTAATCAACCAAGTGCGGTCAAAATAAACGGTATTATGTAGCAGTTGCACAAAGTCCGAAAATTGACTAATTTACCGCATAAATTTAAATGCCTTTCCGAATGAAAATCGTGAAAGGCATTTCTTTTACCTCAAATTCTAACTTTAACCTCGCAATTTTTTACATCAATTTTCCATTTTTTTAAACTCAAGGAGTAGCTATTCCGCTCAACCTTCATTCAGGTAAGCTATTTCTTTCTATCTAGTCTATTAGCTTCTATTCGGTTCTATGCTGCCATCAGAATTTCATCGTATGCAGCTTGTTCTTCAAGTCGCTTAAAGTAGAGTGATGAAATTTCGTTAGGTGCAAAGGCTTTCATACCTAGAAGCTCACCTTCACGATGATTTCCTTGCCAGTAACCGCTCCACTCTTTGAGCGGCAATACCCATAAGCAACGTTTGAGGACATCTTCAAAGAGTTCCCCATTTGATTTACGGCGGTTATCTGAAAAGAATGCAGCTTGATTAGCATAATGTAAGGCATATTTATTATCGGTTTTATGGTGTGTACCACGCATTAAGTCGCGCATTCTGGCATTAAAGGATTCCGCAAGGTTATTATTTACACCTTTCGCACTATAAGCCTCTTGATGATTCACCGACCAACGGATGTAGTGAAAATCAAGACTTTTATAAGCAGGGTTTTCATCACACATAATATCACTGCCTGCTTTAACAAAGCGTTGATTCAATGCAAAAACAGTATCCGCATTTTCGGTGTAATCCATTGCAACAATGGTACGATTTGCTCCAGATATATTACTATCATTTGCAGCACGTTGTGTAATAGCGAATAGACAACGTTTAGTCGTTCTAAATTTAGGATATTTACGACCTTTCTCATCGGCTTTTTGACGTTGTTTATGATTGTTTTTACGAAAATTAGTTGGACGCAAGGTAAAGTTGATCCACATTCCATCTTCGTGAATTTCTCCTGACAATGAACTTAAATCGCGCGTTTTAAATAAAGCTTCTCGAACTTTCCCACAAAGTACAAACGCCGTTTTGTAGTTCAAATTAAGATGACGACTAACATCAATCGCACTAATGCCTTTTGAGCTATTTACCATCATTAAGATGACAGCAAGAATATCGACTAAATCAACTTTATGAAAGGCAAAGGCTGTATTTGTTGTAATATAAAAATGGCGTTTGCAATGTTTACAACACCAACGTTTACGAGAAGAAAGGAAATAGGCTTCGTGGCGAATACTACAATGCGGACAGCATACATCACGAATATTATCAGGGTTTCCCCAACGGTGAGTTTTTAAAAGGTGAAAAGCATCTTCTTCAGTAAGGCGTAAAATATCTTTTAAATTGATGTTTTTTGATTTGCTTGAAAGTAAATAATGTTGAGCCATTGCGAATTTCCTTGTGTAGTACAAGGCATTCGAGATTTGCTAAACGCCAGACATAAAAAATCGCCCACTTGAAAATTTCAAGTCGGCTCAAAGCGTTTATGCCTCGAATACCATTACCCACAAGGAACTTGTGGAAGGCTCATTTAAAATGAGTGAAATTGCGATTGTTAAAACAGGAAATTTACAAGATGAAATTTTCTGCCACCTAAACATTCGCTACACACCTGTTAATGTGTATTAATTGGTGATTGAATAAAGTTGCATTCTTTGGCTGATTGTATAATTTACTAGGGAAAATTATCCCTGCAAATCAGCGTTAAATATAGTCCTTTGACTAAATCTCGTCAAACAAAAAAGCAACTCCTTGAGAAGTTGCTTTCATGTATTATTATAAAAGACAGCAAGCATTAATGCTTGCTGTTTTATACTATGATATTAAATGAGTGTATATAATCTTATTTCTTCCTCTTAGATGTAGAAACTTCTCAGCAGATGAAAAATCTTCATAGTTTTTAGAATTACACAACTTATTTCCTTTGGTTGCATTTCTAATATGTTTAATTGAGATAAAACGACATGAGAAACCATCAAAAGGAAGAGCTAAAGATGATTTGTATCTAAATAGATTAGAAAAATTATTTATTATAGCTTCAATGTATTTTAGAATACAAAACCCTCCTTTTAATTGAGCAATAATATGATCTTCACTACGAGATGAAGATTTCAGTTCAATTATAAATATAGCTCTATTTTCTAAATCAATTAAAAGATAATCTGCTTTCTTACACAAATAATATTCAAAATCATTTTTGTTTTTACATTCATTACTACTAGAGCTAATAAAAATATTTCTAGTTTCTAAAAGTTTTTCGTCCAGCCTAATTAAAATGCTATCTTGAGGGACATTAAAAAAAGTAAAAGTATATAACAATTCTCCTTGCTCATTTTTCTCAAATAATTGTAAATATCTTTTCCCATTTTCTATACAAGGTTCTTCAATTATTCCCTTTTTAGTTACTTTTTTTATGTATTCTAACATACTAAACCTAAAATTTTTAAGAAAATGCAATTTCATCCATAATGTTATTGATGTCTTGAATCGTGTCATCAAAAGTTGGAAGTATAATCCCTTCCATATCGTTAATTTTGCAAGGATATAGGTTTACATACTCATTTTGAACTTTTGATAAAAATACATTAACTCTCCTCAAATCTAATAAATTACTTAGCTCATACTTCACATTAGATATTTCATTGACACTTGGCAAAATATTTTTTCTACTATTTAATATGCATAAAATAGATAATTCCTTTATAATATAATCACTATGTGTTGTAATTAATATTTTGAGACCGCTATTTATTAATTTTGCAAAAAGTCTAGCTAATTTTCTTTGATTTTCTGGATGTAGATTAAGTTCAGGCTCATCTATTATGATTAGATCACCTTCCTCTGCAAAAAATTTCAAATAAATACCCAAATCACATAAAGAACGAATAGAACTAGAACTTTCCATCATAGATAACTCTAGATTTCCATCACGAGGAATAAATTTGATTTCTTCATTTTCATTATCAATTAAATACTCACCACCGATCAAATCACTAAATTCATCAAGAATGTAATTATTTTCTTGTATAAATGAACTTAATTTTCTATCTCTAAAAAATAAGCTTTGAACAAATTTAAGATTATCTCTTATTGGTAAAGGATAAGAATTAAATTTATTTCTATTCATTCTATTTAATAAAGGATGAGCATTATTATTCTTATAGAATAGCTCATCATATACTCTACTTCTAGATAAGGTAATTTCTTTTTGGAAAAGTGAAATACCGCTTCTTTCAACACTAGAAATAAAAGCACTAGGTATTTTATCTAAAATAACTTCCCTTATTATAATTTTAATTTCGTTATTAATAGCAAAATAAAGTAATTCTGAGTTTAATTCATCTTTATTTCTTAAACTTTCATTTTGTAAAATTGTTTTGCTTATAGATAAGTAATCATCCTCTTTCCTTTTCGTTATTTCAATTGCAAAACCACCAAGAAAAGCGAGACGATTAAAGTCAATTCTTTTTATATCAAAGTCATCTAATAAACTTAGAGAAGAATTATTAAAAGATTTATTTTTGCTAGAAAATAAGTTAGGTATTGTTCTAGAAAATTGTTGCACTAAATTATTTTTAACAAAATCTTTTAATTGACTTATTGAAATTGTTGTTTCTACCTCTTCATCATTATCAAAAATTGTTAAATCATCTTTAAAGAAATCTGATGTTTCAAATTTAAGATTTTCAATGAAATCTATGAATCCATATAAAGTATATGTTATATATGTTTTAGCTGTGTTATTCTTTCCACAAATTATAGTGAGATCATTTAATTCAATTTCAGCCGATCTTACTTTTCCAATTTTAGATATATTAAATCGCATAATATTTAACCTTTAAATTCAATAATTTCAGAAACCGCACTACAATTAACTAAAATAACTTTCTTCCCGATCTCATTACATTTTCTAAACTCACTTAACAACTTAATCTCATTCATGGATAAATCCATAGACTCTTCCTTAAATACAGATCCTTCTCCACAAACCAACCAATTCAAATTTATATTTGCCTTTTCACAAATGATAGATAACCCCTCTGAGTTGGGTTCTCTTGAACCGTTAAGATAACCTTGAGCAGTTCTATAAGGAAGACCTGTTACTTCAGAAAAATCTTTTAATTTCCATTTTCTTTCTTCACAAACTAATTTTAGACGCTCAAATATACGCATTTAGATACCTCTTTATTGATCTTTGATTCAAATGCGTATAAAATACGCCTTCATATATTATATAACCTTTTTATTGTCAATAAAAGACAGCTTTATCTATTACTATGGCTCAACACTTTCTTCTCTCAAGCAAAGCTCGCACGCTTTCTTCTTACGAGATTGCACAACTCTCGGAAGAAGAAGCGTATGATTTGCTTTGTGAATTAAGATGGGGTGGAAAAGAGTTTATCACTTGTCCTAAATGTGGGGTGCAGCATAATCCTTATTATATTTCTACACGTAAACAATGGCGCTGCAAACATTGTAATCACACTTTTAGTGTCACTTCTGGCACCATTTTTGCTAATCGCAAGAAACCGATTAAGGTTTATCTCTATGCTTTAATGGAATGGGTAAATGCCGTCAAAGGCTTATCATCCCTTCAATTAGCACGTAATGCAAAACTTAATCCTCGCACGGCATTTGTTTTATCACATAAATTCCGCAAGGCATTATTAGAAAGTCGTGATATGAAACCACTTTCAGGTGTGGTTGATATGGATGGCACTTATGTTCATCCTGCACCACGTAAAGCAAACAAGAAAGCTGACCGCATTGACTATCGTTTAAAGGAAAATCAGAATCCTGATAAACGTTGTGTCATGGTTGCACGTGAGCATTATTCGCCAGAAGAAAAAGCCAGTAATGCGCTGCATTGTGGGGCAAAACGCTCTCACGTTTTTGTGGCGCATACAGAATCGCAATCGGTAGTGAAAAGTTTTGCCGATAAGTTCATTAAACCGAATACACAAATCAATACCGATGAAAGCACGGCTTATGATGCATTGCTACCTTATTATGATTTGAAAACTGTAAATCATAAGGAAGAATATCGTAGTGACTTAGGTGTAACAAACAATCAAGCAGAAAGTTTGTTCAGTCGTTTCAAACGTATGTACTACGGACAAGTTCACCGTATCAGTAACGAATACTTACTCAACTATGCGAATGAAATTGCGTACCGTGAGGACAATCGCCGTATCTCAAATAAAACTCAGTTTATTGATGTATTAAGTCGATGTTTGAAAACCACCAACAATAACAATGAATGGTGCGGTTATTGGCAACGTAAAATTATTCATCAAGAGGTAATTTGGCAGTAGATATATGGCATACAACCTTGATAAGAAACTCAAAGAATTTGAGTTTGAGCGTAAACAGGTATTGCATCATCTCGCGTTACTTGATGCGAACATTGCCACATTAAAACGTGCTATTGAGCTTACTCAACAGGAAAGTGATGTAGCCCTTTATAATACGGACAACTTTGTGTACCGTTCCAAATATAAGCTCTTTAAAGGGAAAATTCGTAAATACATCGTACAAATGATGCGAGAAGCACCCAATAAAGCCTTTACAATAGCCGAACTCACGCAGCGCATTTTCGATATTGAACAAAATCCTGATACACCGTCCGAAAAGCATCTTGATTCCGTTCGTAAACAACTGAATGAGTTTTATAAAAGGGAATGGATTAATAGAGTTCAAATCAGCCGAAATGAGGTTCACTGGCAATGGAAACAAAAATAGCGGTATTTCTACCGCTACTTATCCATTTCTACTCAAGAGGTTTTAATCGCCATTCAGAACGCCTGAAAAATCTTCGCTTTAGTGTCCGTTTATGTAATTCAACTTCTTTCCGTTCAATAATTCCTTTCTTATACAGTTCTTTCAATACGCGAGCAACAGCTAATTCATGTTCTTTTTGGGGTAGAGGATAATTTTTGCCAGTGTCTAATTCCAACGCCGCCTCTGTAATAAAGTATAATGTTTTCCAACTATCACTTTGCTTGAATACTCTTGCAACCAACAATTGAAGATTTTGCTTAAACAATCGAGGTTTTATTAGCCTTGAAACATTAAATTGTGTTTTGATTTGCCTTAAATCGAAATTGGGTTCAATGTATATCAAGGTATTCTCAAAACAAAGTATTTTATCCTCTAAATCTGATTTCTGTTGTTTTAACTGCTCAAGTTGATGTTCAAGAATCGCTTTTTCTTTATAGCTACTTTCGATTAATTTGGTAAGTTGAGAAATAAGGTGGGATTCTGCCATAATAAAAATCTCCATTGAGTTAAATTTTCAATGGAGATTTTAGTATTTTCAAGCGGTTAGGTCTTTGTGCAACTGCTACATAATACCGAAAATAAATGCGATTTTGACCGCACTTTTTATTTGTATCAACTATGCAACTTGAACCTAATTTTTGGCAAACAAAATCACTGCTTGAAATGACCGAATCTGAATGGGAAGCCTTATGTGATGGGTGCGGCAAATGCTGTTATCGCAAATATATTCAAGGGCGAGGTAAACGCCAAAAACTTTATTATACTCGAATTGCTTGTAACCTTTTAGATGTGGAAACTGGAAAGTGCGGTAATTATTCAGAGCGTTTTAAAATCGAAAGTGATTGTACCAAATTAACCAAAAAGAATTTGCCTGATTTTGGATGGTTGCCGAATACCTGTGCGTATCGTTTATTGTATGAGGGGAAACCTTTGCCAGAATGGCATCCCTTAATCAGTGGCGATCCTAATTCAGTAAAAAATGCAGGCATTTTAATTCAAGATGGCGTACACGAAGAAGATATTATTGATTGGTTTGAATTTGTGATTGAAACTGAATAAATTTTCACTTATATACTTTTTGAAATTTGTTTTTTGACGTAGGTCACAATTTGCGACATTGACAATTGTATTTTAACGGTGCTTACCTATAATACTTAATAAGTATTATATAGATGTATCAGTCGTTGTATGCAAATGTCCTTATCACTTAAACAATCTGCTGAAAAACTTGGTATTTCGTTTTCCCATTATGATATTGATGAGCATTTAATTGATGCGTCGCCAACCAGTATTGATTATTTTATCGAGCAGTTGCAATTTCCGCCGAATATTGGACAAAATCAGCCGTCCCAAAATGTCATATATGCCTTTGAAAACAAACCCATTCATGATGATTTAACCGCGTTTTCTTCTCCTTCTGATGCTTCTTTGCGTTATCAATTGCTTGACGAGCAAAACCAAATTCAGTTTGAAAATACAATTCCATATTCAACCGCACTTTCATTGTCTGCTTTGTTTTTTATCTATTATCGTTTTGCTTTTTATCGCTCAACAAACGAGAAAATACTATCGGTTGTAAATAATCAAGCTTGCAAAGCATAAAGGAGTATGTCATGACGAAACTAGTCTCGCAATCAGTAATTAATTCATTTTTTGATGGCAAACATGCCGATCCTTTTGCTGTATTAGGCATGCATGAAACTCATAATGGTATTGAGGTTCGCGCTTTATTACCGGATGCAGATAAAGTCGAAGTGATTGATAAAGAAAATCAATCTATCGTTGTTGTTCTTGAAAAAGTGGATTATCGCGGATTTTTTACTGCGATTGTGCCAGAGATTCATCATTTCTTTGTCTATCAATTAAAAGTGTATTGGGGTACAGAAGCCCAAATTATTGAAGATCCTTACCGTTTCCATCCAATGATTAATGATTTAGACCAATGGTTATTGGCTGAAGGTTCGTTATTACGTCCTTATGAAGTATTAGGTGCACACTTTACCGAATGTGATGGTGTGCCAGGCGTAAATTTCCGTGTCTGGGCACCAAATGCTAAACGTGTTTCTTTAGTCGGAGATTTCAACTATTGGGATGGTCATCGTCACCCGATGCGTTTCCACTCGAAAAGTGGCGTTTGGGAATTGTTCCTACCGAAAGTTAGCCTTGGTCAGCTTTATAAATTTGAATTAATTGATTGCTTTGGGAACTTGCGTTTGAAAGCGGATCCTTATGCGTTTAGTTCGCAGCTTCGTCCTGATACAGCTTCGCAAGTCAGTACCTTGCCAAATGTGGTGGAAATGACCGAAGCACGCAAAAAAGCGAACCAAGGCAACCAACCAATTTCTATTTATGAAGTGCATTTAGGATCTTGGCGTCGTAATTTAGAAAACAATTTTTGGCTAGATTACGATCAAATTGCTGATGAATTAATTCCTTATGTAAAAGATATGGGCTTTACCCATATTGAGTTTTTACCACTCTCTGAATTTCCATTCGATGGCTCCTGGGGCTACCAACCAATAGGCTTGTATTCGCCGACCAGTCGTTTTGGCTCACCTGAGGCATTCCGCCGTTTAGTAAAACGCGCACATGAAGCAGGAATTAATGTGATTTTAGATTGGGTGCCTGGTCATTTCCCAAGTGATACGCATGGTTTAGTCGAGTTTGATGGCACGGCGTTATATGAGTATGCTGACCTGCGTGAGGGCTATCACCAAGACTGGAATACCTTGATTTATAACTATGGTCGTAATGAAGTAAAAAACTTCTTATCCAGCAATGCACTGTATTGGCTTGAACGCTTTGGTTTAGACGGTATTCGTGTGGATGCAGTTGCATCAATGATTTATCGAGATTATAGCCGTGCGGAAGGTGAGTGGATTCCAAACCAATACGGCGGACGTGAAAATTTAGAAGCCATCGAGTTTTTAAAACACACCAACTGGAAAATTCACAGTGAAATGGCGGGGGCAATTTCTATTGCGGAGGAATCTACCTCTTTTGCTGGTGTGACTCACCCGAGTGAAAACGGTGGGTTGGGATTTAATTTTAAATGGAATATGGGCTGGATGAACGATACGCTCGCCTATATGCAACTTGACCCAATTTACCGCCAATATCATCACAATAAAATGACCTTTGGGATGATGTATCAATACAGTGAAAATTTTGTGCTACCGCTTTCCCATGATGAAGTGGTGCATGGCAAATATTCGCTCCTCGATAAAATGCCAGGAGACGCATGGCAAAAATTTGCGAACTTACGTGCTTACTACGGTTATATGTGGGGGCACCCAGGTAAAAAATTGCTTTTTATGGGCAATGAATTTGCTCAAGGTCGTGAGTGGAATTACGAAGAAAGTTTGGACTGGTTCTTACTTGATGAGAATATCGGTGGTGGCTGGCATAAAGGTGTTTTGAAATTAGTAAAAGATTTGAATCATATTTACCGAGAAAACTCACCGCTCTTTGAACTGGATTATTCACCTGAAGGTTTTGATTGGCTTGTCGTTGATGATTCGGCAAATTCTGTATTTGCTTTTGAGCGTCGCAGCTCAAATGGTGAGCGCATTATTGTTATCAGCAACTTTACACCTGTGCCACGCCATAATTACCGTATTGGGGTAAATGTTGCAGGCACTTATGAAGAAATTTTGAATACTGATTCTATGTATTATCAAGGCTCCAACGTGGGCAATTTTGGCTATGTAACAAGTGAAGAAATTGAAAGCCATGGACGAGAAAATTCTATTTCGATTTCTATTCCACCATTGGCGACAGTTTATTTGAAATACAATTTGTAAGATATGTTTACGATTTATAACAACGGCAAACCAGCGCCAATGGGCTATTCAATATTTACCGAGAATGGCGTGAAGGTGACTAATTTTGCGCTGTTCTCTGCTGCGGCGAGTGGGGTTGAACTTTGCCTGTTTGATGGGGATAAGGAAACGCGCTTTCCTATGGTTTGCACAAATAATGTATGGCATTTAGCTGTAGCAGGCGTTACGGTTGGGACAGAATATGGATTCTGCATTCATGGTGAACATGCCAATCCGAATAAATTAATGCTCGATCCTTATGCGAAGGCGGTGAATGGTAAACCGGATTTAACTACTAAAGAAAGTCGTTCTTGGTTCTTAATGAATGATCATCGCGATAATGCTCATATTGCGCCAAGAGCGGAGATTATTTCTGAAAATTTTGATTGGGAAAATGAAACCGCACCCAATACTCCTTGGGCGGAAACCATTGTGTATGAATTGCACGTTAAAGGTTTTAGCCAACTTAACGACAAGATTCCCGCTGAATTACGGGGCACCTATGCGGGCTTAAGTCATCCTATTAATTTAGCTTATTTAAAAGAATTAGGCGTGACTGCTGTGGAATTGCTGCCTGTAAATTTCCATATCAATGAGCCGCACTTACAGGCACGAGGCTTACAAAATTATTGGGGATACAATCCTTTAGCCATGTTTGCGGTGGAACCTAAATATGCGGCAACAAATAATCCATTAGCTGAATTTAAAGCGATGGTAAAGGCGTTTCACAAAGCGGGTATTGAAGTTATTTTAGACGTGGTGTTTAACCATTCCGCAGAATCAGAGCAAACTTACCCAACATTCTGCCAGCGTGGTATTGATGATCAAACTTACTATTGGCGCAACGATCAAGGGCGTTATATCAATTGGACTGGCTGCGGCAATATGCTCAATTTATCCTCTGATGTTGGGCGAAAATGGGTTGTAGATTGTTTACGTTATTGGGCTGAACAGTGTCATGTTGATGGTTTTCGATTTGATTTAGCCTCCGTGCTCGGGCGTGATACACCAGATTTTAATACACAGGCTCAGCTTTTTACTGACATAAAAAATGAGCCAAGTTTACAAAATATTAAATTGATTGCGGAGCCGTGGGATATTGGACATTACGGCTATCAAGTTGGGAATTTCCCAAATTATTTTGCAGAATGGAATGATCGTTTCCGTGATGATCTCTGCCGTTTTTGGTTATGGAAAAGTGGTGAAATCGGCGCATTTGCAGAACGTTTTGCAGGTTCTAGCGATTTATTTAAGAAAAATGATCGCTTACCACACACAACGCTTAATTTTATTACCGCTCATGATGGTTTCGTCATGCAAGATTTGGTGAGTTATAACCAAAAACATAACGAAGCAAATGGCGAAGAAAATCGTGATGGTCACAATGAAAATTACAGTTATAACCATGGGGTAGAAGGTTCTACCGAATCCCTTTCTGAACCGCAAAAAAGTGCGGTGGAAAATAACCGCACTTTTGCACAAAGCGGATTATTAATGAGTTTATTGCTGGCGAATGGCACACCTATGCTTTTGGCGGGCGATGAGTTCGGCAACACTCAATATGGTAACAATAATGCCTATTGCCAAGATAACGAAATTACTTGGCTGAAATGGGCAAATTTTAACAAGGAATTATTTGAACTTACCAAGCAAACGATTGCAGCGCGTAAGCAAATTGGTAGTTTAAATCGGAATCAATGGTGGTCAGGTGACAATGTGCAATGGCTTAACATTCACGGTAACCAGATGACAGTTGACGATTGGCAAAATCAACAAACCAAAGCATTACAAGTAGTTTTAGATAAGCATTGTCTTTTATTGATTAATGCCAAAGCCGAAGGACAGGTATTTCACTTACCTGATGAAAAATGGAAACCTCAAATCGGCACACATAATTTAATCCTCGATGCACAACAAGCAGAGCTTAGCTCAATGGGCTTTTGTATGCTGAGTGACGAATAACTATAAGATTATGGAGATCCTTATGAAAGCTGGCGACCTTAACAAATATGATTTAGTTAAAAATACTTTGGTGCTTATTCTTGCGGGGGGACGTGGTTCACGCTTGCATGAACTTACGGATAAACGTGCAAAACCTGCCCTTTATTTTGGTGGTAATCGCCGTATTATTGACTTTGCACTTTCTAATTGTATTAACTCTGGTTTAAACCGAATTGGGGTAGTGACTCAATACGCAGCACACTCTTTACTTCGTCATTTGCAAACTGGTTGGTCTTTCTTACCACAAGAAAAAGGGGAGTTTGTTGATATGCTTCCTGCTCGTCAACAAATTGATGATTCAACGTGGTATCGTGGTACTGCTGATGCGGTTTATCAAAATATGGCGATTATTCGTGATCACTATCGCCCTAAATATGTTTTGATTTTGGCAGGTGACCATATTTATAAACAAGACTATAGCGTCATGTTGATGGACCATGTGAACAGCGATGCAAAATGTACAGTGGGGTGTATTGAAGTACCACGCTCTGAAGCACATGAATTTGGTGTCATGGCGGTAAACGAAAATTTAAAAGTCAAAGCCTTTGTTGAAAAACCAAAAGATCCGCCAGCAATGGTAGGTAAACCAGATGTTTCACTCGCATCAATGGGGATTTATGTGTTTGATGCGGATTATCTTTACAAAATGTTGGAGAGAGAGGTCAATACACCACAAACTAGCCATGATTTCGGTAAAGATGTATTACCAAAATGTTTAGCAGAAGAAACCCTTTATGCGCATCCTTTCAGCCGTTCTTGCATGGGACGTAATACTGAAGGTGAAATTTATTGGCGTGATGTGGGTACATTAGATAGTTTCTGGCAATCTAATATCGATTTAGTATCTGAAAATCCACAGCTTGATATTTATGATCAAAGTTGGCCAATTCGCGGTAATCCAATTCAAGCTTATCCGTCAAAATTTTTCTACAAAAATTCAAACGTTCATCCAGTTGATAATTCTTTAATTGGCGGTGGTTGTGTGATTACTGATGCCTCTATCAGTAATTCCGTGCTATTCGATCGCGTTAAAATTGATGCTTTCTCAAAAGTGGATCATTGCGTGGTATTGCCACAAGTTAAAATCGGTAAGAATTGTATATTGAAAAACTGTATTCTAGACCGTGAATGTATCATTCCTGATGGCATGGAAATTGGTGTGAATATGGAAGAAGATAAAAAACGATTCCGTATCAGTTCAACTGGTAAAGTGATTCTAGTTACCCCGAAAATGCTGAAAAAATTAGAAGGGGAAGAAGTCGTCTCTGAAGAGCATTTAGATTAATGATGAAAAGTGCGGTGAATTTTGACCGCACTTTATAATCCCCTCTTTTCTAAAGAGGGCAGTTGCTCGAGCGTTATTTATGTTTTATAGGGAAAATAAAAATTAAATGAAAGTTTTACACGTTTGCTCTGAATTTTATCCGCTCCTCAAAACAGGCGGTTTAGCCGATGTTTTAGGGGCATTACCGCAAGCCCAAAATCAAATAGGGCTTGATGCACGTATTCTATTGCCTGCTTATCCAGCGATTTCTGCAGGTATTTCTAATACACAAGTTGTGGCTGAATTTGATAATTTTGCGGGACACGTTGTGTTGCGCTATGGTGAATATAATGGCGTGGGCGTTTATTTAATTGATGCGCCACATTTATATGCACGTGAGGGTAATCCATATCACGATTGTTACTATAATGATTATGGTGATAACTATAAACGTTTTGCCTTACTTGGTTGGGTTGGCGCTGAATTATCCACTGGTTTAGATAGTTGGTGGTGTGCGGATGTGGTTCATGCTCATGATTGGCATGCAGGTTTATGTGCCGCTTACTTATTTAATAAAGGTCGCCCAGCAAAATCGGTATTTACAATCCATAATTTAGCGTATCAAGGACAATTCCATTATCAGCATTTATTTGAAATAGGATTGCCTGCAGGCATGTTTAATGTTGATGGTTTAGAGTTATTTGGACAGATTTCCTATTTAAAAGCAGGCTTATTTTACTCCGATGTTAGCACTGCAGTGAGCCCGACGTATGCCAAAGAGATTACAACACCTGAATTTGCCTATGGCTTGGAAGGTTTACTTTCTGGCTTAAAATCTCAAGAGCGTTTAGTGGGGATTCTTAATGGTGTAGATGAAAATATTTGGCATCCAAATGCCGATCAATATATTCAGCATCGTTACAAATTGAAACATATGGCGGGTAAAAAACAGAATAAAGCTGAACTGCAAGCTTATTTTAATTTACCGCAAGATGAAAATGCATTGGCATTTGTGATGGTAACCCGCTTAACCGAGCAAAAAGGCGTGGATTTATTGATTGAAAGTGCGGATGAAATTGTAAAACAAAATGGCCAGTTGATGATTTTAGGTTCTGGCGCACCGCACTTTGAACAAGGTATTCGTGAGCTTGCTGAACGTTATCCAAAAAATGTTGCAGTCAAAATTGGTTACGATGAAACACTGTCACATTTATTAGTGGCTGGTGGTGATGTGATTTTAGTGCCAAGCCGTTTTGAGCCTTGTGGCTTAACACAACTTTATGGTTTGCAATATGGCACACTTCCTCTTGTTCGTAAAACGGGAGGTTTAGCCGATACGGTGGTGGATAGCACTCCTGAAAATATTAAAGATCGCACGGCAACTGGTTTTGTGTTTGAGCAAGCTACCGCTGAAGATTTACGCAGAAGCATTCAACAAGCGTTTGATATTTGGAAAAAACCGAGAGTGTGGTCAGCATTGCGAGCGAATGCGATGACACAAGATTTTAGCTGGCATAAAGCAGCAGAACAATATCGTGCGCTTTATGAACGTTTATAGTTTTATTTATAAATGTTAAGAGCAACAGTCTGTTTGTAGATTATTGTTGCAAGCTCTGTGATTATGCTTGTTTTTCGACAAGATAAGCATAAAATTTGAACGAATTTATTAGAGGTATAAAGGTTCTCGGATACAAAGAGCGGTCTATTTCGATTGATTTTTTGAAATGTGCGTGAATTTTTAAATCAACATCTCTTTTATTATAGATAATTTTTTGACATTCAAACCGAGGTTTTACTTATGATAATGGATAATTTTGATTCTCCATTCCTATACAATCGCCCACAAATGACTGTTGAGGCAATAAAAAAATCAATTGTTTATAAGCTTATTTTTTTAATTGGTCGATCACCGCGTGAAGCGAGCCAACGCGATTGGCTTAACGCAACACTCCATGCCGTGCGTGACTTAGTAACAGAAGGGTGGATTACCACAGCTCGCCAAACTCGAGCAGAAGATGCTCGCCGTGTTTACTACCTTTCAATGGAATTCTTAATTGGACGTACCCTTTCTAATGCCATGATCGCAGAAGGTATTTATGGATTAGCACAAGAAGCCTTGTCTGAATTAAATGTGGATTTAGAAGAAGTGTTGGAAAAAGAAGTTGATCCGGGCTTGGGTAATGGCGGTTTAGGTCGTTTAGCTGCGTGCTTTATGGATTCTATTGCGACCCTTGGTTTACCAGGTATGGGCTACGGTATTCGTTATGAATATGGTATGTTCCGCCAAAAAATCGAAAATGGTCAGCAAGTTGAGTGCCCAGATGCATGGCTTGAAAAAGGTGCACCTTGGGAGTTTATTCGCCCATCTAAACGCTTTACCGTAGAATTTGGTGGAAACATTCATTTCGAAGGCAAAAAATGCATTTGGCAAGATACCGAAAAAGTGACCGCACTTGCTTATGACCAAATGATTCCAGGTTATCAAAATAATTCTGCAGCAACATTACGTTTATGGTCTGCTCATGCAGGTGAAGTATTTAATCTTGCAGACTTTAACCGCGGTGAACACCTAGCCGCATTAGAAGAACACTCCGCAAATAAAAACTTATCACGCGTACTTTATCCTGATGATTCTACTTGGAATGGTCGCGAATTGCGTTTACGTCAAGAGTATTTCTTAGTCTCTGCATCACTTCAAGATATTTTACGCCGTCACAAACGCACTCACGATAGCCTTGAAAACTTGGCTGATAAAGTGGCGATCCACTTAAACGATACCCACCCAGCTTTAGCTATTCCTGAATTAATGCGAATTTTAGTGGATGATGAAGGTTTCGAGTGGAAAAAAGCTTGGGAGATGACGCGTAATATTTTCTCTTATACTTGCCATACCCTTATGTCAGAAGCATTAGAAACTTGGCCAGTGGAAATGATGGCAAAAATCTTGCCACGTCATTTACAGATGATTTTTGAAATCAATGATCATTTCTTAGAGTATGTTCGTTCTTACGTCACCACGGATAACGATTTTATTCGTCGTGTTTCACTGATTGAAGAAGGTTATCAACGTAAAGTGCGTATGGGATGGCTATCCGTGGTAGGTTCACACAAAATCAACGGTGTAGCAGAAATCCATTCTGATTTAATGGTGACTTCAACCTTTGCAGATTTTGCTCGTATTTTCCCAGAACGCTTTACCAATGTGACAAACGGTATTACCCCTCGTCGCTGGTTAGCCGTTGCAAATCCACAATTGGCAGACTTATTCGATAAATATATTGGTTCAGAATGGCGTTGTGATTTAAGTCAAATCGAAAAACTTAAACCATTTACGCAAGAAAAAGCATTTAAAGAAGCGATTACGGATATTAAATTTGCAAACAAAGTGAAATTGGCGGAATACGTGAAATCTGAATTAGGTGTTGAACTTGATCCACATGCGTTATTTGATGTTCAAGTCAAACGTATTCACGAATATAAACGTCAAATGTTGAACGTATTGCATATTATTGCTCGCTATAATGAAATGCTTGCTCATCCTGAACAAGATTGGCAACCGCGTGTATTTATTTTAGCTGGTAAAGCAGCTTCGGCTTATTATGCTGCGAAACAAACAATCCATTTAATTAATGATGTTGCTAATGTCATCAATAATGATGAGCGTTTGAAAGGCCGTTTAAAAGTTGTATTTATTCCAAATTACAGCGTGAGCCTTGCCCAGTTAATTATTCCAGCAGCGGATATTTCAGAGCAAATTTCACTCGCAGGCACAGAGGCTTCTGGCACTAGTAATATGAAGTTTGCCTTAAATGGTGCATTGACACTCGGTACACTTGACGGTGCGAACGTGGAGATCTTGAAAAACGTGGGTGAAGATAACATCTTTATTTTCGGCAACACAGTGGAACAAGTTGAGCAACTTCGTCGAGAAGGGTATCGCTCGTTTGAATACTATCAAAATGATGCTCAATTACGCACAGTCGTGGATCAAATTATTGAGGGTAAATTCTCACCAGAAGATCCTCAACGTTATCATCAATTATTACAAGGCTTGCAATACCACGATTATTATCAAGCTTTTGCTGATTTCCGTAGTTATGTAGAAACTCAAAAAGCCGTAGATGAAAAATACAAACAACGCGACCAATGGATTGAAAGCACCATTCAAAATATCGTGAATATGGGCTTCTTCTCATCAGACCGTACTATTCTTGAATATGCGAAAAACATCTGGAAAATTGAACCATTAAAACTCGAGAAGTGAGTTCTTTTCCACTCATAGAAAACCCTGTCGGATTATTTCCACAGGGTTTCTTTTTATGCTAAAATCTACCGTCAAATTTATTGTTCATTCAGATTAGGAAAAAGTATGAAAGTTTTAGAAGGTGCGGTAGCTGCGCCAAATGCTAAAATCGCAGTGGTGATTGCTCGTTTTAACAGTTTTATTAATGAAAGTTTATTAGAAGGTGCGGTAGATGCATTAAAACGTATCGGCCAAGTGAAAGATGAGAATATCACAATCGTTCGTGCACCAGGTGCGTATGAACTTCCATTAGTAGCACGTCGTTTAGCTGAAAGCAAAAAATTTGATGCAATCGTCGCATTAGGTACCGTGATCCGTGGTGGTACAGCTCACTTTGAATATGTGGCTGGCGAAGCAAGTAGCGGTTTAGGTCAAGTCGCAATGCAAGCTGAAATTCCAGTGGCATTCGGTGTTTTAACGACTGAAAACATTGAACAAGCTATCGAGCGCGCAGGGACCAAAGCAGGTAATAAAGGTGCAGAAGCAGCATTAACTGCACTTGAAATGGTGAACCTTTTACAACAAATTGATGTGGCATAACTCAAATGACAGAGAAAAAAGAACCTGTAAAAAAAGTATCGCCACGTCGTAGAGCGAGAGAATGTGCGGTTCAAGCATTATATTCTTGGGCGCTGTCTGGTAATGCACCAGAACAAGTGGAACTTACGTTCGTTGTGGATCAAGATTTAAAAGGTGTGGATAAACCTTATTTTAGCCGCCTTTTCCGTCAAACTGTTGCGAATGTAGAAGCCGTTGATTTTTCAATGAGCCATTATTTAGATCGAGCGTTGGATGAATTAGATCCAATTGAAAAAGCGATTTTGCGTTTAGCGGTTTACGAACTTCAATTTGAGCCAGATGTACCGTATAAAGTGGCGATTAATGAGGCAATTGAAGTGGCGAAAGTGTTTGGTGCAGATGAAAGCCATAAATACATTAATGGTGTATTGGATAAAGTCGCTCCTGCATTAGGTCGCAAATAATTATTCAAATGTAGGGTAGACAAATGTCTGCCCTTTGTTTTTTGGTGTGCAGATAAAATGAGTACGGGTGAATTTGATCTTATAGGGCGATACTTCTCAATACAAAAAGGCAATCAACACTTTGTTGATTTCAGTATTGGGGATGATTGTGCGATCACTCATATTACAGAAGGCTATCAGCTTGCCATTACCACCGATACAATGGTCGAGGGCACGCATTTTTTATCTTCCATTTCTCCAAAAGATTTAGCTTATAAAGCTATCGCGACAAATCTAAGTGATTTAGCTGCTATGGGAGCGAAACCTGCTTGGATTTCTCTTGCACTCACATTACCTAAAGTTGATGAAAACTGGCTAAGCCAATTTAGTCAAAGCCTGTTTGATATATTAAATCAATATGATGTGACGTTAATTGGTGGCGATACAACGAAAGGCCCACTTTCTGTAACCATTACGGCACAAGGTTTCGTACCAAAAGGAAAGGCTTTATTCCGACATAACGCGAAGGTTGGAGATTTAATTTATGTATCGGGCACGTTAGGTGATAGTGCGGCGGGTTTAAATTGGATCTTACAGGGTAAAAGTGCGGTCGATTTTGATACGAAATTTTTAGTAAAACGCCATTTTCACCCAATGCCACGCGTTGAATTAGGCCAAGCATTAGTGAATGTAGCGCATTCATGCATTGATATTTCAGATGGTCTTGTCGCTGATTTAGGACATATTTTAACGAGAAGCCAATGTTCTGCGGATATTGAGTTATCTTCCTTGCCTTTATCCACATCACTCAAAAAAACACATAGCTTAGAAAAAGCAGAAGCATTTGCATTAAGTGGCGGGGAAGATTATGAACTTTGCTTTACGATTCCTGTAAATAAAAAGGCCGAGATTGAAAAATTATCCCAATCGTTGAATGTACCTTGCACTTGTATCGGAAAAATCGTTCCGCAAAATAACAATCAAATTACTTTTTTAAAAGATGGACGTGTAATCAATTATCAAGCACCGTCTGGTTTCGATCATTTTAAGGATAAATAATGAATAGTTCACCACTTGATAGAGTCAGCTTAAAAAATCCAGTTCATTTACTTGCATTAGGTTTCGGTTCAGGATTAATTCGTCCAGCACCGGGTACATGGGGAAGTTTAGCTGGAACGATTTTAGGTTCGGCATTATTAACTTGTCTTGGACTAAAAATCTTCTTAATTTTGACCGCACTTTGCTTTGCGCTTGGCTGTTATCTATGTCAAAAAACCGCAGATGATATGTGTGTTCATGATCACGGCTCCATTGTTTGGGATGAATTTGTTGGGGTATTTATTGTGCTAGCTGCAATTCCAACTTTATCCTTGCCTTGGATTGTCATTGCTTTTGTACTGTTCCGTTTCTTCGATATTTTAAAACCTTATCCTATTCGTTATTTTGACCAAAAACTAGAAAGCGGTTTTGGGATTATGGTGGATGATGTTTTAGCGGCAATCTATGCTGTTATCGTGATTGCGATATTACGTATCGTAGGCTTACCATGCTAAATTTGATGATTATTCATCTTGTTGGTTTACTTTCGCCTGGCCCAGATTTTTTCTATGTCAGCCGAATTTCTGCCATGAGCTCTCGCCGCGAAGCCATTGGTGGCGTGATTGGTATTACCATTGGTGTATTAATTTGGGCTACGGCTGCCGTTTTAGGACTTGCCATTATTTTTGCCACTATGCCAATTATTCAAGGAATTGTGATGATGCTTGGTGGATCGTATTTAGTTTATCTCGGCATTAAAATGGCAAAAGTAAAAACCAATGCGGTCTTTGATGAAAAGCAGAATGCAAATACATCAAATCAATCAATCTTAACGAGCATTATGAAAGGCTTATTCGTCAATTTATCTAATGCTAAAGTCGTGATTTACTTCAGCAGTGTGATGTCATTGGTTTTAGTGAATATTACCGAAACATCACAAATTTTGACCGCACTTGCCGTGATTACCGTAGAAACCTTTTTATATTTCTACATCATTTCGGTGCTTTTTTCGCGTTCTGTTGCAAAACAGTTTTATAGCCAATATAGTCGCTATATTGATAATGCAGCAGGGCTGATTTTTATTTTCTTCGGAATATATTTAATTTATAGTGGCGTTCAACACGCTTTAATTTGATAAAAAAGGACAAAACATGACATTAAAAATTGCGATCGCCGGTGCCGGCGGAAGAATGGGGCGTCAATTAATTCAAGCCGTACATAATGCAGAAGGGGCTGAATTAGGTGCCGCTTTTGAACGTAAAGGTTCCTCTTTAGTGGGGGCTGATGCTGGTGAGCTTGCAGGTATTGGTACATTAGGTATCAAAGTATCAGATGATTTAAATGCAGAAAAAGACAACTTTGATTTGCTGATTGATTTCACGCGTCCAGAAGGTACTCTTGAGCATATCGCATTTTGTGTCGCTAATAACAAAAAGATGGTGATTGGTACCACGGGGTTTGATGATGCAGCTAAAGCCGCAATTCAAGCTGCATCAGAAAAAATTGCCATTGTATTTGCCTCAAACTTTAGCGTAGGGGTGAATCTGGTATTTAAACTATTAGAAAAAACTGCCAAAGTGATGGGCGATTATTGCGATATCGAAATCATTGAAGCGCACCACCGCCACAAAGTAGATGCACCATCTGGCACAGCACTTTCTATGGGCGAACACATTGCGAAAACTCTTGGTCGTGATTTGAAAACGCATGGTGTATTTTGTCGTGAAGGCATTACAGGCGAACGCAAACGTGATGAAATTGGTTTCTCTACCATTCGTGCCTCTGATGTAGTGGGTGAACATAGTGTCTGGTTTGCAGATATTGGTGAGCGCGTTGAAATTGCTCACAAAGCATCAAGCCGTATGACATTTGCTAATGGCGCAGTGCGTGCAGGTAAATGGCTAGAAAAACAATCTCACGGATTATTTGATATGACAGACGTGTTGGATTTGAATAATTTATAATTCTATTTCTAAATCACTTTCCACCCGACAACAACAGAGTAGAATCTCATCCGGTTGAATAAAGGCAAGAGGCTCTTCGGCGTAAGATACCTTGCCTTTTTTGATCTTCACGCGGCAAGAACCACAATAACCTGAACGACATTGATATTCATGGTGAATTTGATGTTGTTCTAAAAAGTTAAGCAGGGATGTTTGGTTATCGAAATCTAAGGTGATTTGGCGCTGAATAAGATGGATTTTCATGAAACAAAATAAAACAAAATTTTGCTCATTATAGAAGAAAGAGAAGTAAAACTCACGGCTCTTTTGTTGTAATATAGCGAGCTAATATTCATCATAAGGGAAGATCATGCGAACCTTTCTAAAATTAACGTGGATTTCAACCGCACTTTTATTAACGGCTTGTAGCACCATTTCAAAAGAGCCGGTTAAGCATATTGATATGTATGTAAAGCCTTATTATGATGCCAGAGATGGGCGACTTGAACAGATTAATGTGAACAAAGATATTGATGCGTTATTACTGAAAAATACACAAAAAGATTTTGAAAGTGCGGTCAATATTATTGAGAAAAAAGTGGATTTTGTTTCTCCGATGACAATGTTTGCACTTTCTGCTCGTGCTTATGATTTTGGCCTTCGTGATGAGGCAGTAAAATGGTTTTATCGTGGGCAAAACCGTTTAATCACCGCTTTATATGTGTTGGATTTAGATAAATTAACGGTATCGAATAACACGGCATTTGGGCAATTAGTGGGACAGCATGTTAATCCGTATGCGTTCTGTGATTTGAATAAGCAACACAAGGCGGCGCAAGATGCGATTGACTGGGCTAAAAATCATCCGTATCAGGCGGTGTTTTTACCTCAATTACCAAGCAAGCATCCAGATAGAAAACAAGCGTTAAAAGAAGCAGAAGCAAAACTTGATGCACGTTTAGTTGAGCAAGACCGCTATTTTGCTAATCCTGAAAATAAAGCGAAATGGGAAAAAGAACGCCAAGATAACTTGGTGAATGAACGATTTTGTTGGTAATTTTAAAAATCTTAAGATTGCTTAAGATTTGATTAAGATTTGTTGTGTTTAATAAGTATCAACAAGGCGGCAATGAGGATAATCCTTCGCTTTGAAACATGATTAATTTATGTTTAATTCTATTTAGGAGAACATGATGAAAAAATTTGCTTTAGCAACCCTTTTAGCTTTATCTACTTCAGCAGCATTTGCTGGTTTTAATGGCAACAATGCACAAGGTGGCTTCCAAGGTGGTGATCAAGGTCAACAATTGACTGTTAAACAAGCATTATCTGCGAAAGATAATTCTATGATTACCTTAGTAGGTAACATCACTCAACAAATTGATGGTGATGAATATGTTTTCACCGATGGCACAGACCAAATCAAATTGGAAATTAAAAAGCGCGTTTGGAATGGTTTAAATGTGGGACCTCAGGATAAAATCCGCGTTTACGGTAAATTGGATAATGAACCTTTTGAAAAACCAGAGCTTGAAGTAATTAGCGTTGAAAAAGCGCAATAATTCATATAATTTGAAGTGGTGGGCAAAAGCCCGCCATTTTTTCGTTTTTAGAAAGAGAAAAGTGCGGTCAATATTATGCGAGTTTTATTAGTAGAAGACGATCCTCTCATCGGCAATGGTCTGCAAATAGGTTTAACAAAATCAGGCTTTATTGTAGATTGGTTTACCGATGGTCAAAGTGGATTAAATGCTTTAATCGGCGCGCCTTATGATGCAGTGGTATTAGATTTAACCCTGCCTAAATTGGATGGTTTGGATGTATTAAAACAATGGCGTTCAAATAATCAAGATGTGCCTGTATTGATTTTAACTGCGCGTGATACATTGGATGAACGCATTAAAGGCATTCAACAAGGTGCCGATGATTATCTTTGCAAACCCTTTGCCTTGGCGGAAGTGGTGGTGCGATTACAAGCATTAATTCGTCGTCGTTATGGGCAAGTTAAATCGCAGATTGAGCATGGCAATGTAAAACTCGATCCTGCTCAACGTAAGGCTTGGTTGAATGATGATGAAATTACATTAACCGGGCGTGAGTATAAATTACTCGAGCTTTTTATGCTGAATAAAGAGCGAGTACTTTCACGTGCGACTATTGAAGAAAAACTGTCAAATTGGGATGAAGAATTAAGTAGTGGTGCATTGGACGTACATATTTATAATTTACGTCAAAAACTGGGTAAACAATTTATTCGTACTGTACATGGCGTAGGCTATGCTTTAGGACAAGTTAATGAAAAATAAACGACTGAGTTTTCGTCTCTTAATCGGTTTAAGTTTGACCGCACTTTGTGTGTGGTGCATTGCTACAGCCGTTGCATGGACGGTCGTCAAAAAAGAAGCTAAAGATGTGTTTAATGCACAACAAGTGCTTTTTGCTGAGCGTTTGGCAACCTCTGATTTAAAAAATGTATTGTTGGGCGAAAATGAGAATTTTCCACGTGGTGGATTTAAACCACAGAAACGTCATTACGATAATGATGCTTTAGCTTTCGCCATATTTTCTAACAAAGGCGAAAGACTATTAACCGATGGCGATAATGGCGACAAATTTATTTTTCAAAATAAGACCGGTTTTAGCAAAGAACATATTTTAGATGATGACGATGAATGGCTGATTTATTGGCAACCTGTCGGAAAAGGTGAACTTGTCATTGCGGTGGGACAAGAATTGGAATACCGCGAAGAGTTGGTCAATAAAATGGTCTTCAGCCAAACAGGGATTTGGTTTGCTGGATTACCAATACTATTATTGGTTGCGTTTATTGTGATTTATCGTGCATTAAAACCAATTAATCGATTGAGTCGAAACGTACAAGCTCGCCGCCCTGGAGATGTATCGTTATTAGAAATCGATAATGTACCAACAGAGATTCTACCGTTAGTCCAAAACTTAAATCAATTTTTCACACGTACCAGTGAGCAGTTGGAACGGGAGCGCCGTTTTGTTTCTGATGCAGCACATGAATTACGTAGTCCATTGGCGGCATTGCGTATTCAAACAGAAGTCGCACAGTTAGCTGGCGATGATGCACAAACGCGTGAAATGGCCTTAGCGCATTTAACCCAAGGTATCGATCGAGCAACCCAATTAATTGAACAACTTCTTACGCTTTCCCGATTAGATAATCTTAAAGAATTAAATCATCAGGAGCCTATTCATTGGTCAGAAATTATCACTTCGCTTATTAGTGATTTGTATTTTAGTGCACAACAACACAAAATCGAATTACAGTTTGAGCATCAGGGAGATCCTGCCGTTAAGCAAGGGCAGCCATTATTACTTGCCCAAATGTTGAGAAACTTGTTGGATAATGCCATTAAATATTGTCCTCAAGGCACTCAGGTTCGAGTAATTTTACAGTCTCGTAAAATTCTTATTGAAGATAATGGTGGTGGTGTTGCGCCAGAAGAATTGGCAAAATTAGGGCAGCGTTTTTATCGTCCTGCAGGACAAAATGAAAAGGGAAGTGGGCTTGGATTGTCTATTGTGGCAAGAATAGCGGAATTGCATCACTATCGTTTCCGATTAGAAAACATTGAAGCTAACGGGCAAATTCAAGGTTTACGAGCTATCATTGAGTTATAAAAAAGGGCGTTTAATACGCCCTTATTTTTAAAACATTCCACCAATTAATTCTAATCGACCTTTTTCAACTTTAATTTCTTTGGCAAATTTCTTAATCAGCATTTGTTTCATATCACTTTCATCCAAGGTATAAACTGGCATCCGACTTAATAATGCAGCAACACCATCACTTAATAGCGGCATAACATCTTGGAGTTGATCCATCACACTATTAGGTTCACCAGACCAGCGTAAAATTCGCAGATTTTTTAAATAGAGCGCACCTTCCTGTGCGTTATATTCTGGAACGGCATCAAAGGTTAAATGCAACTTAGCTGGGTAGGTCTTACCGGATAAACGAATAAGCGTATCAGCCAAACCACTCATTTCAACACGATTGCTTTCAGTTTGCCCGATTTGAGTCACTAAATCTTTTAGTGCGTAATCGACAGAAAATAATCCTGGAATACCGAGTTTGTCATTAATTGTGCCTTTTTCACTTAAATATTGGTTAATTTGTTGCTCGCTGATGCTAAAAGGGGAAGCTTGTACAGACAGCGTGCAGAAACCTAATGTCAGCACGGTAAGCAATTTTTTCAAAAAATGCATATTTTTCTCCTTAATTGAAAAAGAATGAAAATTTTGTAGAATGTATCGCTTATCTTTTCACTATACAATAAAAATTTTAGGTAAGATAACATGAGTCTGTCATTTAAAGCCTATGTACAAATGCTTCTTAAAGAACACCGTGGGGAACGTGTTTTCCAATTTGAATATTTAGGGAAACATTATTGGTTAAAGCAACCCGAGCAATTAAAAGGGATATGGTTATTATTAAAACCACATCCAAAACAACATTTTAAAGAAGAGTGTGAAATACTACAGCATCTAAATAATATTGGTGCACCAGTACCTAAATTATGCGATTTCGGTGATGATTATTTAGTATTGGAAGATGCAGGGCCAACATTAAATATCTGGCTGAATGATGAAACATTGTCTTGGGCAGAAAAATCACATATTTTGTATTCAGCGATAGAAATATTGATTAATCTTCATCAACAAGGCATTATTCACGGTCGTCCAGCTATACGAGATATCGCATGGAAAGATGGTAAAATTAGTTTTATGGACTTTGAATCTCATTCAAAAAGCCATAATGAACATTGGTTGATTACACGTGATATGCTAGCATTTTTACACAGTTTGTGTCGTGTGAAAGGCTTAGATGATGAAAAGCTTAATGAATTATTTGATTATTATAAATCTCACTGTCCAACGATTTATTGGGCTGATATGTTGTCATATATGAGAAGATTTCGCTGGCTTTATTATCTTTTACTTCCGTTCAAACCAATTGCTCGAACGGATTTATTGGCCGTTTATCGGTTATTTGAACATTTAACAAAGGAAAACTTATGAAAAAATTATTTTTAGTGGCTGTATTAAGTGCTTTGGTAAGCGCTTGTTCTGTGGGTGTTGGCGCTGGTGGCGGCAGTAATGGAGTGGGCGTTGGTGTAGGTCTAGGCACTGGCTTTGGATTCTAACTATCACTTTAGATAAAACAAAGAGCGGTCAAAAATCTTAGGTTTTCAAGAAAATTAGCAGAAATCGCTTGATCTTTTGATTTAGAACACTATAATACACCCCATATTTCGGACGCGGGGTGGAGCAGCTTGGTAGCTCGTCGGGCTCATAACCCGAAGGCCGTCGGTTCAAATCCGGCCCCCGCAACCAATAACAAGTTCAGTAAAAAGAACCCCAAATTTGGGGTTTTTTTGTACGAGAAATTTAGAAACTGGGCTTAGGTTCATTGACGAACCTAACCCTTTTTTTATGTCTGAATTTTAAGATTAGGAGCAAAAATTGGCAACATTAGAACAAAAATTGCAAGAGATGCTTCAAGGTGCAGTAGAAGACTTAGGCTGCGAACTTTGGGGGATTGAATGCCAACGTGCAGGTCGTTTTATGACCGTACGTTTATTCATTGATAAAGAAGGTGGCGTAGGCGTTGATGATTGTGCTGATGTAAGTCGTCAAGTGAGTGCGATTTTAGATGTGGAAGATCCAATTGCGGATAAATATAACCTAGAAGTATCATCACCAGGTCTGGATCGTCCATTATTTACGCTTGAACAATTCCAACGTTATGTGGGTGAGGATATCGCCGTGCATTTACGTATTCCAGTTTTAGATCGTCGTAAATGGCAAGGTAAGTTGGAAAAAATTGAAAATGACATGTTGACACTTGTTGTTGATGGTCAGGAACAAATTCTTATTTTTGGCAATATTCAAAAAGCCAATGTAATCGCAAAGTTTTAAAGGAGAAAAAGGAAAATGAGTAAAGAGATTTTGTTAGCTGCTGAAGCAGTATCTAACGAGAAGTTATTACCACGCGAAAAGATTTTTGAAGCGTTAGAGAGTGCGATTGCGCTTTCAACAAAGAAAAAATATGACTATGAAACCGATATTCGTGTGTCTATCAACACCAAAACAGGGGAGTTTGATACATTCCGTCGATGGTTAGTTGTTGATGAAGTTAAAGTGCCAACAAAAGAAATGACATTAGAAGCGGCACAATTTGAAGACCCTAATATTCAAATCGGTGACTATGTCGAAGATCAAATTGAGTCTATCGCATTTGACCGTATTGCAATGCAAACCGCTCGCCAAGTTATCAGCACTAAAATTCGTGAAGCTGAGCGTGCAAAAGTGGTTGAGCAATTCCGTTCTGAAGAAGGCAAAATTGTTACAGGTACGGTGAAAAAAGTAAATCGTGAAAGCATTATTTTAGATTTGGGCAATAAAGCTGAAGCCGTGATTATGCGTGAAGATATGCTTCCACGTGAAAATTTCCGTCCAGGAGATCGTGTTCGTGGTGTGCTTTATAAAGTGAATCCAGAAAGCAAAACCGCACAATTATTTGTGACTCGTGCAAAACCTGAAATGTTAATCGAGTTATTCCGTATTGAAGTACCAGAAATCGGTGAAGAAATGCTTGAAATCCGTGGTGCAGCTCGTGATCCTGGTTCTCGTGCGAAAATTGCGGTGAAATCAAATGATAAACGTATCGACCCAGTTGGTGCATGTGTGGGTATGCGTGGTGCACGCGTTCAAGCGATTACCAATGAGTTAGGTGGTGAGCGTGTGGATATCGTACTTTGGGATGATAATCCAGCACAATATGTGATCAATGCAATGGCTCCAGCTGATGTGACGTCAATCATTGTGGATGAAGATAACCACTCAATGGATATTGCGGTTAATGCTGACAACTTAGCTCAAGCAATTGGTCGTAATGGTCAAAATGTACGTTTAGCGACACAATTAACTGGTTGGACATTAAACGTAATGACTACCGAACAATTAAATGAAAAACATCAAGCAGAAGATACCAAAGTATTAAATTTATTCATGGATAAATTAGGTCTTGATGAAGAGTTTGCTCAAATCTTAGTGGATGAAGGTTTTACTTCATTAGAAGAAGTGGCTTATGTTCCAGTGAGCGAACTGACAGCAATTGATGGTTTAGAAGATGAAGATCTTATCGAAGAGTTACAAGGTCGTGCAAAAGATGCAATTACTGCAGCCGCTGCAGCAGAAGAAGAAGCCTTGAAAAAAGCGAATATCGAAGATCGTTTATTAAATCTTGAAGGTATGAACCGTCATATTGCCTTTAAATTAGCTGAAAAACAAATTACTACACTTGAAGAACTTGCAGAGCAAGGTGTAGATGATTTAGCTGATATTGAAGAATTAACCGCAGAGCAGGCCGCTGATTTCATTATGGCTGCTCGTAATATTTGCTGGTTTAGCGAAGAGTAAGGAGTTTAATAATGACTGAAGATGTAAAAAATGCGGATGCGAATGCACCGAAAAAACTAAGTATTCAACGCAGAACAAAAACAACCGTAAGCAGCACAACTGCTGGCGGCAAAGCAAAAGCGGTACAAGTTGAAGTTCGTAAAAAACGCACGGTGCCAACAGATGCCGCTCGAAAAGCAGCTGAGGCAGAAAAATTAAAAGCACAGCAAGAAGCAGAAAAGAAAGCGGCAGAAGAAAAAGCACGTTTAGCGGCAGAAAAAGCTGCAGCTGAAAAAGCGAAAGCCGAAAAAGCAACGAAACCAACACAAAGTACGGTTGAAAATAAACCTAAATCTGTAGATCCAGAAAAAGAAAAACGCAAAGCAGAAGAGGCAGAGCTTCGTCGCAAAGCGGAAGAACTGGCTCGTCAAAAAGCAGAAGAGCAAGCGCGTAAAGCGGCTGAAGATGCTAAACGTTATGCTGAAGCGGATACGTCAAGCAATGAAAGCGCATCAGAAGATTATACCGATTACAATTTAAGCTCTCGTTATGCTTTAGAAGCGGAAGACGAAGAAGAACGTCGTAATGAAAATCGCGGTCGCGGCAAAAATAAAGTCGCTAAAGCGAAAAAAGAACGTGATGACGTGAAGAGCGGCAATAAAAATGAGCGCGAATCCAACCGTAAAAATCAAAAAGACGGTAAATTCGGTAAAGGTAAAAATGGTAAAAAAGGTGCAGCATTACAACAAGCCTTCACAAAACCTGTTCAGGTTGTAAAACAGGATGTTGTTATTGGTGAAACCATTACTGTTGCAGAATTAGCAAATAAAATGGCAACCAAAGCGACTGAAATCATCAAAGCAATGATGAAGATGGGCGAAATGGTAACGATTAACCAAGTGCTTGACCAAGAAACAGCGCAATTAGTGGCTGAAGAATTAGGTCACAAAGTGATTCTTCGCAATGAAAATGAACTTGAAGAAGAAGTATTAGGTGATCGCGATGTTAATGCTGAAAAAGTGACTCGAGCACCAGTTGTAACGATTATGGGTCACGTTGACCATGGTAAAACCTCATTACTTGACTATATTCGTAAAGCGAAAGTTGCAGCTGGTGAGGCGGGTGGTATTACTCAGCACATCGGTGCATACCACGTAGAAATGGATGACGGAAAAATGATCACCTTCTTAGATACGCCGGGACATGCCGCATTTACCTCAATGCGTGCACGTGGTGCGAAAGCAACGGATATCGTAGTTCTTGTGGTGGCGGCAGATGATGGTGTGATGCCTCAAACTATTGAAGCGATTCAACACGCGAAAGCAGCGGGTGCGCCTTTAGTGGTTGCGGTGAACAAAATTGATAAACCAGAAGCCAACCCAGATCGCGTAGAACAAGAATTACTTCAACACGAAGTGATTTCTGAGAAATTCGGTGGCGATGTACAATTCGTGCCTGTTTCTGCGAAGAAAGGTACTGGTGTTGATGACTTATTAGATGCCATCTTGCTTCAATCAGAAGTACTTGAATTAACGGCTGTAAAAGACGGTATGGCAAGTGGTGTGGTGATTGAATCTTACCTTGATAAAGGTCGTGGTCCGGTTGCGACGATTCTTGTTCAATCAGGTACTTTACGTAAAGGTGATATCGTACTTTGTGGTTTTGAATACGGTCGTGTTCGTGCAATGCGCGATGAAAATGGTAAAGAAATCGATGAAGCGGGCCCATCTATCCCTGTTGAGGTATTAGGTCTTTCAGGCGTACCTGCAGCGGGTGATGAAGCAACAGTCGTGCGTGATGAGAAAAAAGCACGTGAAGTGGCATTATACCGTCAAGGTAAGTTCCGTGAAGTGAAACTTGCTCGTCAGCAAAAAGCGAAACTTGAAAATATGTTTAGCAATATGACTGAAGGTGATGTGGCTGAACTGAATATTATTGTGAAAGCAGACGTACAGGGTTCTGTGGAAGCGATTATTCAATCATTACAAGATCTTTCTACTGATGAAGTGAAAGTGAAAGTTGTTGGTTCTGGTGTTGGTGGTATTTCTGAAACTGATGCAACCTTAGCTGCGGCTTCTAATGCGATTATGGTTGGCTTTAACGTACGTGCGGATGCTTCTGCTCGTCGTATTATCGAAGCAGAAAATATTGACCTTCGTTATTACTCTATCATTTATGAACTATTAAATGATGTGAAAGCCGCGATGAGTGGTATGCTACAACCTGAATTCAAACAAGAAATCATCGGCTTGGCTGAAGTGCGTGATGTGTTCAAACATCCGAAATTCGGCGCCATCGCGGGTTGTATGGTGACTGAAGGTGTAGTAAAACGTAATAATCCAATCCGTGTATTACGTGATAACGTGGTAATCTTTGAAGGTGAATTGGAATCTCTCCGTCGCTTTAAAGATGACGTTGCTGAAGTCCGTAATGGTATGGAATGTGGTATCGGCGTTAAAAACTACAATGACGTAAAAGTTGGCGACCAAATTGAGGTGTTTGAAGTCGTTGAAATTAAACGTTCAATCTAATTGATAAAAAGAGCGGTCAAAATTCAACATATTTTTGACCGCTTTTTAGTAAGAGAAATATTATGGCAAGAGAATTTAAACGCAGCGATCGCGTTGCACAAGAATTACAAAAAGAAATCGCCATCATTTTGCAACGTGAAGTGAAAGATCCCCGTATTGGCATGGTAACTGTGTCAGATGTAGAGGTATCAAGCGATTTAGCTTATGCAAAAGTGTTTGTCACATTTTTGTTTGATCATGATGAAGTGGCGATCGCACAAGGCATGAAAGGGTTAGAAAAAGCAGCACCTTATATCCGTTCATTAGTGGGTAAAGCGATGCGCTTACGCATTGTGCCGGAAATTCGTTTCTTCTACGATCAATCCTTAGTTGAAGGGATGCGTATGTCTAATTTAGTAACAAACGTAGTACGTGAAGACGAGAAAAAACACGTTGAGGAAAATGACTAATGTCGAGACCTCGTAAGCGTGGACGTGATATTGATGGTGTATTTTTATTAGATAAGCCACAAGGCATGTCATCTAATGACATTATGCAAAAAGTTAAACGCTTATTCCAAGCGAATAAAGCAGGGCATACTGGTGCGCTCGATCCATTAGCAACCGGTATGCTGCCCATTTGTTTAGGTGAAGCCACAAAGTTTTCACAATTTTTGTTAGATGCGGATAAACGCTATGTGGTCACAGCAAAATTAGGTGAACGTACGGATACCTCTGATGCTGAAGGACAAGTGGTCGAAACGCGCCCTGTCAATGTGGAAACATCACAAATTTTGACCGCACTTGAACAATTTTGTGGTGATATTTTGCAAGTGCCGACCATGTTTTCTGCATTAAAGCACAATGGGAAACCGTTGTATGAGTATGCTCGCGCAGGCATTACAGTAGAACGTGAAGCCCGTCCTATCAGGATTTTTGAGCTAAACTTTATCGAGTATCAAGCACCTTTTCTAACCTTAGAAGTGCATTGTTCGAAAGGAACTTATATCCGTACATTAGTGGATGATTTAGGTGAAGTGTTAGGTTGTGGCGCTCATGTGACAGTGTTACGTCGAACTGCGGTTGCGGATTATCCAACAGAAAAGATGATGACATGGGATGCTTTGCAAGCGCTTGCAGTGCAAGGTGATCTTGCACCACTTGATCAACATCTTTTACCGACAGATACAGCGGTCAGTAAATTACCCGCATTACAGCTAAATGCCGAGCAAAGTAAAGGTATCGGCTTTGGACAACGAGTCAAATTTGCTAATGAAGAAAAATTACATGGTCAAGTGCGGTTGTTTTCTGACGAGAATATCTTTTTAGGCGTAGCACTTGTAGATGATAATAATGTGATTCGTCCACAACGCTTGATTACGCAATCTCTCTAACTGTTTGCTTTTCTTTTTTAATTCCAGTAATCTCACCTGTAACCTTTTAATTGCAATCATGTAAATAAGATATTACAGGTGAATTATGGATGCCCTTAACCATTTACGTCAGGAAATTGATGCGCTCGATCGTGAACTGATTCAACTTTTTGCTAAACGTCTCGAATTAGTAAGCCAAGTAGGCGAAGTAAAGCACGAAAAAGGCTTGCCGATTTATGCACCAGAACGTGAGTTAGCCATGTTACAAGCACGCAGAGAAGAGGCGGCTAAAGCGGGGATTTCCCCTCAGCTTATTGAAGATGTGCTACGTCGTTTCATGCGTGAATCTTATTCCAATGAAAATCAATTTGGTTTTAAAACCCTGAATCCAGCCATTAACAAAATTGTTATCGTCGGTGGTTACGGAAAAATGGGGCAATTATTTGCACGTTATTTACGTGCCTCTGGTTATCCTATTTCTATTTTAGACCGAGATGATTGGGATGTAGCAGAACGCATTTTAACGAATGCGGATGTTGTTATAGTCTCAGTGCCGATTGATCACACGTTAGAAACAATTGAACGTCTAAAGCCACACTTAACCGAAAATATGCTACTGGCGGATCTTACCTCCGTGAAACGTATTCCATTAGCTAAAATGTTAGACGTGCATAAAGGGGCAGTGGTTGGGTTGCATCCAATGTTTGGTCCCGATATTGCTAGCATGGCAAAACAAGTGGTTGTGCGTTGTGATGGGCGTTTTAGTGAGCGTTATGAATGGTTGTTAGAGCAAATTCAAATCTGGGGTGCAAAAATTTATCAAATTGATGCAGCGGAGCATGATCACAATATGACGTACATTCAAGCATTACGTCACTTTTCCACCTTCGCGAATGGTCTGCATCTTTCCAAACAACCAGTCAATTTAAGTAATTTATTGGCATTATCTTCCCCGATTTATCGTTTGGAATTAGCCATGATTGGTCGTCTATTTGCCCAGGATGCGGCACTTTATGCCGATATTATTATGGATAAGCCAGAAAATTTAGACGTGATTGAAAGCTTAAAGCAAACGTATGAAGAAGCGTTACAATTTTTTGAAAAAGGTGATCGCCAAGGGTTTATTGATGCTTTCCATCAGGTGAGGGAATGGTTTGGGGAGTATTCAGATCAATTCTTGCAGGAAAGTCGTCAGTTATTACAACAAGCTCATGATCTACGACATGTATAAAATAAAAGTGCGGTTGATTTTCACCACACTTTTGTTTTTTGATTTATTGTCTTGCCAAGCGTAAATTTTGTGGAATTTCCTCAAAGTTAGAACGGAATGGATTAATATCCAATCCACCACGGCGCGTATAACGCGCATAGACGGTGAGTTTTTCTGGTTTGGCGTAATGCATTAAGTCACAGAAAATACGCTCGACACATTGCTCGTGAAACTCATTATGTTGACGGAAAGACACAATGTAGCGGAGAAGTTTTTCGCGATCGATTTGTTTACCCACATAATGAATTTGCACGGTTCCCCAATCGGGCTGACTGGTGATAAGACAGTTAGATTTCAATAAATGGCTTACTAAGGTTTCTTCCGCCACATTATCGGACGTACAATTTTGCAAAATGTTTGCATTAAATTCGTAGCTGTGGATTTCGATATCCTGATTATCAATGCAATCGCCCGTTAAAGTATCAATACTTTGTCCTTGATAGTGGGATAATGGATGTAAACGTACTTTGACCTCGCCTTGAGCACAAGCACTTAGATCTTCTCGCATAGTGCGTTCTACGCTAGCAAAATCAGCAAAATTACTTTGGTTAAAGCTGTTTAAATAGAGTTTAAAGCTTTTTGATTCAATTAAATTTTCACTGCGATAATCAATTTCCACATCAGCAATGGCGACTTGCGGCAAACCTTTTGGATTTAACCAAGAAATTTCATAGGCTGTCCAAATATCAGCGCCTTGGGTAAATGGCTGTTGTTCGGTAATGTCTAAGCCATCACGATTGAGTTTACGAGGCACGGGTTGTAACAAAGTGCGGTCATAATTTGTAGCATATGCTGTTGCTTGACCGAGTTTTAAAGATTGAAGACTTTTATCTTGATAGTTCATTTGTTTTCCTAAATGACGAAAGCGTTATAAAAAGTTCCACGACACATTCGAGACTAATCGACATTGGTCGCATTTAAAGTAAATCACATCAAATAGTGGTGTTTCTAATGCCCAATTACCACCACATTGCGGGCAACAGCGTTGCTGTTCCGATTTTAAAGAATGGCCACCGACACGGTATAAATAATAATAGGTCGGTATGCCGCTTTCTTTTTCAATTTCAGCAGCAAGGTAGCGTCCATGTTTGCTGAGCGTGCTATTAACCTCGGAGATTTCGCTTAACGATTCTTTTTCTAAAGCCGAACCATTCATTTGCAGCTGATCGCAAGCCTGCCAATTTTCCTGCCATTTAATCAAATCTTGGCTTAAGTGCGGTTGATTTTTTAGCTGTTTATAAAGTGGAATTGGAGAAAAATCTTCTCCGCTATGCAAGGGGGAGCAAGATTGCAAATGTGTAGTATAGAGAATCTGCCATGCTGGTTGGCTACATTCTGCGGTACTGTCTGCATTTAAATCATCGGCAATAATTTGAAAACCTTGAAAATGTAGACCGTACTTTTCAGCATTTTCCATCGCCAGATTCACAGTTTGGTTATTATTCTCGGGTAAAAGGCTATCTTGCTCAGGGCAAATGACGCGCATCGCAAAACCTTGTTCTCCCTCTTCTTCCGTTAAATAAAGCGGGATTTCACGGCCGATAATTTGTCCGTTATAACGCCATTGGTCGATGAGTGCATTGAGCAAACGGCTTTGTTGGCCGATATCATTTTCTAAGGCGCCTAATTTAAAAAAGGGTTCGATCAGATACATAGTTACAGATTGTGTAAGATTTCTTGAATTTGCTTTAAACCGTTCAAGCGAGTTTCACTTAAGCGAGAGGCAATACCAAGTTCATCAAAAAATTGACGAATATTAAATTGTTGTAATTGGTTGCTGGTTTGGCCATTGATATTTTGCAACAACAACCATAACAAACCATTCATAATGCGCGCTTCACTGTAAGCTTGAAATTGAAACGCGCCGTCATTTTGTGGAATGGTCTTAAACCAAAGCCCTGCTTCGCAGCCTTGAATCGATTGCATTTGAGCTAATTCATCTGGAGAGGGTTGAGGAAGATGCTTACTGGTTTGAATAATGAAACGGTAACGATCTTCCCAATTTTTTGCCTGTTTAATGTTTTCTAACATGCTAATAACTCTAAGGATTTATCTAATGCCGCAAAAAAAGCATCCACATCTTGTGGGCTATTGTAAGGCGCAAAAGAAAGTCTTAATGTAGTACGCTCACCAAGACGGGCTAAGTAAGGTTGGGCGCAATGTTCGCCAACACGCAACGCAATTTTTTGTTCGCTTAGGAGCGTAGCAAGATCGGATGCCGCAATACCATCAAAAACAAAACAAACCACTGAACTTGGCTGCGGCGAATTGAATAAGCGACAATTCGGATAGTTTTTTAACCGCACTTTACTTTGCTCGGCAAGCTCAACGGCATGCGCCTCGGCAGCCTGAAAATCCCATTTTTTGAGCCAATCTAGCACTACACCAAAGCCAATCACGCCCGCAATATTTGGTGTACCGGCTTCTAATCGATAAGGTAAATCGGCAAAGGTAATACATTCATGGGATACGCGCTCAATCATTTTTCCACCGTAAAAAAGTGGTTGTAGCAGGGAAAGCGAGCTTAATTTTCCGCTTAATACACCAATGCCGTTTGGTCCATGAATTTTGTGTGCAGAAAAGACGATAAAATCCGCATCTAATGCCTGTAAATCAATTTGTATATGGCTAATAGCTTGGGCGGCATCTACTAAAACGAGCGCATTGCTATGTTGACGGATTACTCGAATTAAATGCTGGATATGTTGTTCCGTTCCCGTTACGTTGGAGACAAAATTGAGTGCTACTAACTTAGTTTTTTCATTCAATGCTGCAATCAAGGCATTTTCATCAATTAACCAATTATCCGAAATGGGCAGTACTTTAATTTTTGCTCCGCATTTTTTCGCTGTTTCATGCCAAGTGACATAATTTGCATGATGGTCTGCTTGGCTAATTAAAATCTCGTCTTCTGTATGCAAAGAGTGAAGTAAACCGCTGGCAACCAAATTAATGCTATGAGTCGTCCCAGACGTCCAAATTACGGCTTTTTCATCTTCTGCATTAATTAAGGTTTTAACTAGGTGACGAGCATTTTCATATTGTGCTGTTTGTGCCGCTTCATACTGACTACGATGCACAGAGCCTGCCGATAGATAAAAAGTACTCGTCGCATCAATTAGTGCTTGAGGTTTTAATGCCGTCGCTGCATTATCCAAATAAACCACAGCATTTGGCGATTTAAAATAAGGGAATTCATTTTTAAATGATTGGTAATCAAAAGCCATGGTTATCTCCGTGTTTGAGTGTTTTTTTCTGTTTACGCCATTCATAAGGGGCAATAGGGGTGGGATCTCGCCATAATCCAATTTTTTGTTGCTGGGCAAAATCTTGTGCCTGGAAGTAGATTGGATTTTTAGCATATTGCGGATAAACCCACGCCATACCATTTTTCACCATTTCTAAGTTAATGTTTTGTTCTTGTAGGTAAACCGTTGCCAAAGTACGTTGGTAGCGATCATAACCAGAAACAGACAACGTCACATTTTGTTTGAAAACAAGCTGTGAAAGATATTGTTTGGCTTTCTTTCCAAATGGTTGGCCTTTTTCTGGAGCATCAATTTCTTGTAATCGTACTTTGAATTGTTTTTTAGTGGGTAAGAGGCAAGTTAAGGTATCGCCATCACTTACACCAACTACCCAACACGCCATTTGGCGTTCAGTAGAGATTGAAAATTGACACCAAAGTGCGGTCAATATTAAGGTTAAAAATAAAAAGAATTTCTTAATCATTTTAAATTTCTTTGATCTATATCGAAAAAATCAACTAAAAAGAGTGAGTAATTTGAGCAAAAAAAGCGTAAAATAAATTTGAATCATTATTAAAAAAGTTGATAGAGGAAATATGTTACTCCAAAAAGGCGTTCAACTTGTTCGCTCGCTCGTGATTTTATACATTATGTTGCTACTCGGCAATTTGATTTCGCACTATGTACCCGTTGGAATTCCTGGCAGCATCTGGGGATTATTGATACTTTTTATCGGATTAACCACTCGTATTATTCGCTTGGAATGGATTTATTTTGGTTCTAGCTTGTTGATTCGCTACATGGCGGTACTTTTTGTACCAGTGAGCGTGGGCATTATCAAATATTATGATTTACTTGTTGCTCAATGGAAAATTTTACTCATTCCAAATATTCTCAGTACATTCCTGACACTCTTTATTATCGCATTTCTTGGGAATTATTTATTTTACAAACAATCCTTTGCTCATAAACGTAAAAAAGTATTAGAAAAACGCAATCTTCAAGCTGACTAAGGTTTTATTATGCAGTATGTAATTTATCTTTATACCATTTTAACGATTTTCGGCTTTTGGCTTGCATTGCAAATTAGTAAACGCTGGAAATCCATGATTTTCAATACTTTTGTGCTCACAGTATCAATCCTTGTGCTGATTTTAGTGGTGGGCGATATTCCTTATGATGATTATATGGCGGGCAATGCGCCGATTAATAATTTATTAGGGGTGAGTATTGTTGCTCTGGCGTTACCGTTGTATGAACAACTTCGTCAAATAGCGAAACAGTGGAAAATTATTCTTTCTGTGGTGACATTAGCTTCTCTGTTTTCCATGTTTACCGGTGCTATTTTTGCGATTATTTTAGGGGCGAGTCCTGAAATGGTAGCAACCGTATTACCGAAATCAATTACCACGCCAATTGCGATGGAAGTGTCTTCACATTTAGGCGGTATTCCTGCAGTGACTGCGGTAGGTGTAGTCGTAGCAGGGTTGCAAGGTTCGGTTTTTGGTTATCTCATCTTGAAAAAGATTGGTATTAAACAACAAGAAGCTGTAGGTTTATCTGTTGGTGCCGTTTCTCACGCATTAGGCACGGTAAGCTGTATGGAAGCCGATCCGAAAGCTGGTAGTTATAGTTCGATTTCTTTGGTACTTTGCGGTATTATGAGCTCAATTTTAGCGCCCTTAGTATTCAATGTTATCCATCTATTTTTATGAGAACCCAATTAGCTGATTTTTGGACTGAACGTTTCCTTCCTGATCCGCCTCGCGAAAAAGATCACCGACCGCCATTTCGTCGTGATCGCGGGCGGATTTTACATTCCGCCGCTTTCCGTTGTTTGCAAGCCAAAACACAGATTCATGCTGTGGGCGAAAATGATTTTTATCGCACTCGTTTAACTCATTCCCTTGAAGTAGCACAAATCGGTAGCAGCCTGGTTTCCCAATTAAAATTTGCGGAAAGTTATGTTGCTATTTCAGACATGCTTCATATCGAAAAAAGTGAATTACAGAAACAGCTCAAACCTTTATTACCAAGCAATGATTTAATTGAAAGTTTGTGCTTTGCGCATGATATTGGTCATCCACCGTTTGGTCATGGTGGGGAAGTGGCACTCAATTATATGATGCGGAATCATGGTGGTTTTGAAGGCAATGCGCAGACATTTCGTATTATTACTAAACTCGAGCCTTATACTGAAACAGCAGGGATGAATTTAACGCGTCGTGCTATTTTAGGTGTGGTGAAATATCCGAATATTTTAGACTTATCTTCCCCGCAATATGCCCAGTTGCCGCATGCTGAAAACGCTGATCCGCGTTATGTTAAAATTAGCGACTGGAAGCCTGGAAAAGGGTTATTCCGTGATGACGTCACAATGTTTACTTGGCTGCTGCAAAACCTTTCTGAAAATGACCGCACTTTGTTTGGTTCATTTCAAAAAGAGCGGTCAGAACCCGACGAGTTTTTAAAAACACAATTTAAATCTTTAGATTGTAGCATTATGGAACTGGCGGATGATATTGCGTATGGCGTGCATGATTTAGAAGATGCGATTGTGACCGGTGTGGTAAATCAACATCAGTGGCAAGAAGCATTGGCTGAACTTAAAATGATTCCTTCAGATTGGTTGGCAAAAAATATTGAGCAAGTTAGCCAACGATTGTTCTCCAACCATCATTTCGAGCGTAAAAATGCCATTGGTGCATTAGTGAATTTCTTTATTACCCATGTGCGTTGGAAAGTCACCGGCAATTTTGATGAGCCATTGTTACGTTATAACGCGGAACTACCGCAAGATGTAATTGCGGCATTAAATGTATTTAAAAAGTTTGTGTGGAAATACGTGATTCGTCATGTCGAAACGCAACGTATTGAATATAAAGGCCAACGCATTCTTACGGAAATGTTCCAGATTTTTGAGTCTGACCCAGAACGTTTATTGCCAACGAATACGGCTAATCGTTGGAAAAATGCACCAGAGCAGGGCAAAAAACGTATTATTTGTGACTATATCGCGGGCATGTCAGATGCCTATGCCTTAAAGGTTTATCACCAGCTCTAAAGTGCGGTTATTTTTATTGATATTTTGAATTTATAGGACAATTTTGTGGCATTAATTAGTTTAACTAACGCTTATCTTTCTTTTAGTGATCACCCTTTACTTGATCATGCTGAACTTCATATTGAACTCAATGAGCGCGTGTGTTTAGTGGGGCGTAACGGTGCAGGTAAATCGACTTTATTAAAAATTATTGCACAGCAAGTTACGATGGATGACGGCAAAGTGCAGTATGAAAAAGATTTAGTTGTTTCACGCTTAGAACAAGACCCACCTCGCCACGCTGAAGGGAATGTATTTGATTATGTGGCAGAAGGCATTGAGCATTTAGCAGATTTGTTAAAGGAATATCACCATATTTCGCAAGAGTTGACACAAAATTACAGTGAGCAAACTCTTAATCAACTGGCGCAAGTACAAGCCAAATTAGAGCATGCCAATGGGTGGCAGTTTGAAAATAAAATCAATGAAGTTCTGCAAAAATTAGAGTTAAATCCTGATACTAAATTAGCCGATTTATCGGGTGGTTGGTTGCGTAAAGCCGCTCTTGCTCGTGCGTTGGTGTGTAATCCTGATGTCTTGTTATTAGATGAACCGACCAACCACTTGGACGTAGATGCAATCGAATGGTTAGAAAACTTCTTATTAGAATTTACCGGAAGTATTGTATTTATTTCCCACGACCGTTCTTTCATCCGCAAAATGGCCACTCGTATTGTCGATTTAGATCGTGGGAAATTAGTGTCTTATCCAGGTAACTATGATTTATACCTCACCGCTAAAGAGGAAAGCTTACGTGTCGAAGCATTGCAAAATGACCTTTTTGATAAGCGTTTAGCGCAAGAAGAAGTTTGGATTCGTCAAGGGATTAAAGCGCGTCGTACGCGTAATGAAGGCCGTGTGCGCGCTTTAAAAGCCATGCGTGAAGAACGTCGCCAACGTCGTGAGGTGATGGGTACTGCTAAGTTACAATTAGATAACTCAAGTCGTTCAGGCAAAATCGTGTTTGAAATGGAAGATGTAAGCTATGAGATTGAAGGCAAACAGCTGCTCAAAGATTTCAGCACGACCATTTTACGTGGCGATAAAATTGCATTGGTTGGCCCAAATGGTTGCGGAAAAACCACGTTTATTAAACTTTTATTAGGTGAAATCAAGCCAACTAGCGGTCGCATTCATTGCGGTACAAAATTAGACATTGCTTATTTTGACCAATATCGTGCTGATCTTGATCCAGAAAAAACGGTGATGGATAACGTTGCCGATGGCAAGCAGGATATAGAGGTCAATGGCATAAAACGTCATGTCTTGGGCTATTTGCAGGATTTCTTATTTCCACCCAAACGAGCTATGACACCCGTAAAAGCCCTTTCAGGTGGTGAACGTAACCGTTTGTTATTGGCTAAATTATTACTGAAACCTAATAATCTATTGATTCTCGATGAACCAACCAATGACTTGGATGTAGAAACCTTAGAATTATTGGAAGAAATCCTCACTGATTATCAAGGCACCTTATTGATTGTCAGCCATGATCGTCAATTTATTGATAATGTCGCGACGGAGTGTTATTTCTTTGAAGGCGACGGCGTATTAAATAAATACGTGGGCGGTTTCTTTGATGCGAAAGGACAACAAGCTAATTACTTTGCGATGAAAGCAGAGCAAGAGACCCAAAAATCCAAAAAAGAAGCACCTAAAGCACAGGAAAGTGCGGTCAAAAATGACGTTGTTTCTCAAAAGCAAAAATCCGTTAAACTTTCTTATAAAGAACAACGTGAGTTAGAACAGCTACCACAATTGTTGGAAGAATTGGAAGAGAAAATTACCGCACTTCAAGCTGAAATTGGTGATCCTCACTTTTTCCAACAAGCCCATGATGTAACAGATGCTAAGCTCAAGGAATTATCAGACACCGAAGCTGAACTTGAAACGGCTTTCCTTCGTTGGGAAGAACTTGAAGAGAAAAAAACTCAAGCTGAAGCAAAATAGAGGATTGATAAAAAGAAACCGAGCGAAATAGCTCGGTTTTTTTATTATATGAAATTAACGCCTATAGTGATTTTTCTGCGGTTAAATCTTCCGCAATTTCCTCCGCTTGTTTAATCACATAACTAACAGCTTCTTCCTGTTTATCCGGTGGGTATTTATAACGCTGTAAAGCTCGTTTCACGAGAATACGCATTTTGGCGCGAACGCCTTCTTTGTATTGCCAGTCGATGGTAACTGAGCGTCTTAAAGTATCGGTAATTTCTTTGGCAAGTTTGCTCAATACTTCATCGCCCATCAGTTCACGGGCGCTTTGGTTTTGAGCGAGGGCTTCGTAGAAGGCGAGTTCTTCTTTTTTCAGCCCCAGCTTTTCACCTAAAGCTAAGCGCTCTTGGAAGTCTTGGCTCATTTTGAAGAGCTCATCCAAAATTTCTACCACGCTTAAATTGTGGTTGTGGTATTGATTTAGGGCTTCTTTCAAACGTTGCTCGAAGTCTTTTTGCAAGGTGAGGTTCGCGCCTGATTTGGCTGTGATTTCGCTTGCCAAATAACGCTCCACCGCGCTAACCCATAAATTCTTAGTCGGGCTATTTTTGATGGTTTGTAAAAACTCTTCGGAAAGCAAACTGATTTGTGGCTGCGGTTTTTCCAGTAGGTCAAACAAATCAATTACGCCTTCGGAATAGACAGCTTGATTGACCAATTTTTTCAATAAAATCTGTCTTTCATTTGTGCCTGTGCCGTTTTGTTTGCGTTTGGTTAATATTGCTCGCACGGCATCATAAAAGGCGATTTCTTGGTTATACGGCTCAACTTCAGCTAATGCGCCGCACAGCATATAGCCTTTTTTCACCAAGCCTGCTGCTTTCAAAAAGGCTTTTTTGCGAGGTTCTGTTTCTTTTTTATCAAACCAATGTTGCTCGTGTGCTTTGCCATCAAACGGTAATTGATCGAGGCTCAAAATATGGTTGGCAGCAAAACGAATCGCCATCAAAAGATCATTCGGATTATCTTTTTCTAAGGCAGCCTGAACATCAAAAGTTTTCCCTTCAACCGGTGTTGCAAACAGGCTGCGGATAACTTCTAAATGCTCTTTCATTTTAAAGAATACATCAATCACGCTATCAGCCAGTTTGCCCTTGCCTTGTGAATTCGTGTATTGCTGGGTCGCTTCTTTGAGTTTTTCGGCAATACCGACATAATCTACAATCAAGCCGCCATTTTCTCGACTTTTATTGCGGAATACGCGGTTAACCCGCGCAATCGCCTGCATCAGGTTATGCCCCTGCATCGGCTTGTCGATATACATCGTATTACAGCAAGGCGCATCAAAACCCGTCAGCCACATATCGCGCACAATCACGACTTTCAGCGGATCGTTCGGGTCTTTAAAGCGGCGTTCTAGCGTTTGTTTTTCCTGTTTACTGTAAACGTGTTTCTGCATTTCCGGCGCATCGGAAGCAGAACCCGTCATCACAATTTTAATTGCCCCTTCGTTAATATTGTCCGAATGCCATTCAGGGCGCAGTTTGATGATTTCATTGTATAAGTCCACGCAAATTTGACGGCTGGAAACCACCATCATCGCTTTGCTGTCGACGACTTCATTGCGTTTGGCGAAATGCTGCACAAAATCCGCAGCTAAATCAGCCAGGCGGGCTTGCGAACCCAGCAATTTTTCCTGCAAACGCAGGGCAGGGGATTGCTCCTCTTCCAGCAAATCATCAATTTCTTTGAATAGCTCATTGTGTTCTTTTTCGTTTAAGCGGATTTGGCGCGCTTCATACACAATCGGCACGGTTGCGCCATCTTCCACCGCATCTTGCAAGTCATAAATGGACACATAACGCCCGAACACATCTTGCGTGTCCTTATCTTCTAGGCTGATCGGCGTACCGGTAAAACCGATAAACGAAGCATTGGGCAGCGCATCGCGCAAATGGCGGGCGTAGCCTGCCTGAAACTTGCCGTTATGCAATTTTTGCGTAAAGCCATATTGGCTGCGGTGTGCCTCATCGCTGATTACAATAATATTGCTGCGCTCATTTAAAACAGGGAAGCAGCTTTCTTCCTCATTTAGGGCGAATTTCTGAATCGTAGTAAAAAACACGCCTCCCACTTCATTTTGCGCGAGCAGTTGGCGCAGTTGATCGCGGTCTTCCACTTGTTGCGGCGTTTGTTTGATTAAATCTTTGCCTGAAGAAAAGGTTTGGAAAAGCTGACCGTCCAAATCATTGCGGTCGGTAACCACCACAATCGTCGGATTTTTCAATTCAGGCTGCGTAAGCAGTTTGCCGGCATAAAACAACATGGAAATTGATTTACCCGAACCTTGCGTATGCCACATCACACCAATGCGGCGGTCGCCTTTTTCTGAAGTCGCAAAAAGAGTGGAATCTACCGCCTCATTTACGCCGTAATATTGATGGTACGCCGCGATTTTTTTAATGGTTTTACCGCTGGAATCCCGCTCAAATAAGACGAAATAGCGGATATAGTCCAATAAATCCTCAGGCTTCAGCAAACCATTGAGCAGGCTTTGCAATTCATCATCAAAATATAAGCGTGCGCTTTTATTTTTTTCATCGACCACTTTCCACGGCGTAAAGCGTTGGAAATCTGCCGAAAGCGAGCCCAAACGTGCGGCAATGCCGTCTGAAATAATCAGGGTTTGGTTGTAAACAAACAGCTCGGCAATCTCATCTTTATAGGTTTCAAATTGATTAAACGCCTGCAACAAATCCGCCGATTCACGCAGCGGATTTTTGAGTTCAAATACCACCAAGGGCAGGCCATTGACAAAGCCGATAATATCGGGAATCCGTTTGCCGCCTTTACGGCTGCGGATTTCCAGCTGATTGACGGCAACAAAGCGGTTGTTCTTTACCTGCTCAAAATCCACCAAGCGCGCCATCTCGATTTTTTGTTCACCGTTTAGCGTATATTCTACCCGCACGCCATCACGTAGCAGCTTATAAAACGCCTGATTACGCACCACCAAGTCGCCAATATCGCTTTTCGTCGCGGATTTCACCACAGAATCCACCGCACTTTCAGGCAGCTCCGGATTAAGTTTGCGCACTGCCTCACGCAGTTGCTCAATAAAGACTACACCGCTCAAATTGCTACGGGCAAACTCGCCCTCATGAACAGGTAAGTCTTTACCGTAGCGATATTCCCAGTCGAGGGATTGCAGTTGTTGAAGGGTGAGTTGTTCGATGTCGTTTTCGTTGAGCATAGCGTGTTCCTTTAGAGTGTGGTTTAAATCTCCCCTAACCCCTCTTTACGAAAGAGGGGAATGGTATTGAGCGTAGTTTTAGTTTAGGTGTTTTTCATGAGTAATTTTGCTGTTAATCCGACCGCTTGCAGCTAACAAACCTTCCAAATAATCCCCCTCTTTAGCAAAGAGGGGATAGGGGAGATTTGGCAGAAGTGAAATCAACCTTGTAATTCATATTCCAAATCAAGAGAATCATAGAAATCTAAGAATTCTTGATTTAGATTTGAGTATTCATCTTTGAATACTGGGGCATTATTTCCTTGGGTATCATCAGAAATAATATCACCTAATATTTCTGATAAATTCTTTTTAAGAATAAATTGGTCAACGATTTCTCCCCAAACTGGAGATTTGTGATTAAGTTCATAATCATTCAGGTTACCTACTAATCCCATCTCTTGCATTTTTATTCTTTTTATTGTTTGTTTTTTAGAAATCAAAATATAAGAACAAGCTTGAGAAAATTTTGCTTTTTTAGAAGGTGGATTAAATTTGCTTGTAGAAACATCATCAGCTACTCCATTAGATTCAATATAAATGCAAGATGTAGAGTAATTAGGTGATTTTTGAACAAAGAATTTACAGTTATCAAAATCATGTTTTGATAGGATTCTTTCTACATCAGAATAGAAATCTTCTAAAAAATCCTTTAAATCTGCAATGTATTCAGGATTTTCGATGTGGCATCTTCTATTAGAAATATGTGAATCTCTAATTTCTTTTATTCGTTGAAGAAATGTATCTTTAGTAGGATATGTAACGTTACGTCTTTTTAAGTAGCAAGGTTTACCTCTAGCCATTTTAAATTTCTCCATTTAATAATTTAGGTAATAACAAATCTCTAGTATCTTTCAATAAATCAATTTCAGATAGAAGCTGTTTTCTTTTTTCAAATAAAGAAGAAACATATTTCTGATGTAATTCAAGTAATTTAAAATCGGGTACTAATAAAGAGATTTGTTTCAAATGTGTAGGTCCAAAGTTACGCTGGGCAGAACCTGAAGCTCGGATTTCCAATTCATGTTGTAATTGATTCTCAACAAAACCAGTAATGAAACCTAATGTGCTTTTATTTTTAATAGGACGGAAACGGATAACACTTGTATTGAGTGATAAAGGCAAATGTTCCTTCCTAACAAAAGCAAATCGTCCTAATGTTCCAGATGTTGAAACAACAATATCGTCTTCTTCAAGCTGAAAGTGTTTATATTTTCCAAAAGCTTCTTCCTTCTTGATTTTATTTGCGGTTGTTAATGTCAAGTCTCCATTCTGGATGCAGCGAATATTGATAAACTTGATACCATCTTCTTCATCTGTATATTGCCAATTACGAATGCCTGGTCCTTCAAGGAAGTCAATGATTTCAGGTAGTGGTTTAACCTCCCACCCCTTAGGCACTTCAACCCCATCAATTTCCTCCATCTCACACGGAAACGCTTTGGCGGTTTCGGCTAATTCGGCGTAGCGGTCAGGCTGTGTTTGTGAAAGAGCGGTCAGTTCTTCGGGTGTTTTTCCGCTGATTGCCTGCATGGCGGCAAGTTCAGCTTGTTCAAGGCTAAGGCCGTCTGAAAGGGCTTGGACTTTGGCACGCACGGGGTCGAAATCGACAAACCAGCTTTTAAACAGGGCTTGGGCGATTTGTTCCAAGGTTTGGTTGATTTGGGTGTTGAGGTAGATTTTACTTGATAAATGATCAAGTATTTCAATAATATAATCTTGTTCTTCTAAGGTTGGAAGATGTATTGTTAATGATTTTAATCCTGTTATAGTCAATGCTGGCTGTGTAGAGCCAATAGTAATTTCTTTTAAAGCTTTTCTTCCAACAGGCGAAGAAAACCAGTAATAAAGATATTTACTACGCAAAATATTATTAAATTTTCTAAACCAGGTTAAATTTCCATCTTTAAAATAAAATTCTTCTTTATAGTTTACAAAATATGGAACACCTAATGTACCAACAGAGGTAAGTAAAATATCTCCATAACTAGGTGTTCCAAATTTGTTCTTTATTTCTAAAAATCGTTCTTTTGAAATAAATAACTCAGTTGTTATTTCATTTCCAGAGTTTAATTCTATAATTTCTTTTGATCTGAAAAATGGAATACCATCTTCTTGATATTCTGACCTCATAATTCTTTTACTAGAAGTAATTTCTACAAGCTCATCTAATTTATATTCTTTCCAATCACTCATACCCCAATCCCCCTAAATTCTTTTTAATCTCTGCTTCCAACTCCGCACTTTTTGCAAACTGTTCCTTTAAAAAAGCGGTCAGATTTTGCATTTTTTCTGCAAATGGTATGCCGTCGTCTTCTTGTTCTGCGGTGCCGACGTAGCGCCCCGGTGTGAGGACGAAGTCGTTGTCTTTAATTTCTTCTAATGTAGAGGATTTGCAGAAAGCAGCTTGGTCTTCGTAGCCGTCTGATTTTTGCCAAGCGTGGAGGGTATTGGCGATTTTGGCGATGTCATCAGCGGTGAAATCACGCAATACGCGGTCTTTCATATAGCCGATTTGGCGCGCATCGATAAACAACACTTCGCCTTTGCGCTTTTTGTTGCGGTTTAAGAACCAAATACAGGCGGGGATTTGGGTATTGGTGAAGAGCTGGCCGGGCAGGGCAACCATACATTCCACCAAGTCGGCATTGATGATGGCTTTGCGGATTTCGCCTTCGTTGTTGGTTTGGCTGCTCATGGAGCCATTGGCCAGCAATAATGCCATTTTGCCGTTGGGCGAGAGGTGGTAAATCATGTGTTGCAGCCAAGCGAAGTTGGCGTTGCCTTTGGGTGGCGTGCCGTATGCCCAGCGTGGGTCATCAGCCAGGGATTCGCTCCACCAATCGCTGATGTTGAATGGCGGGTTTGCCATGATGAAATCCATCTTTTTGTCGATGTGTTGTGGCTGGGTGAAGCTGTCGGCGTTGTGTTTGCCGAAGTCGTAATCAATGCCGCGGATGGCCATGTTCATGGCAGCGAGTTTCCAGGTGGTTGGGTTGAATTCTTGCCCGTAGATGGAAACGTTGTTGATGTTGCCTTGATGGGCGGTGATAAAGCGTTCGGTTTGCACGAAAAAGCCGCCACTGCCCATAGCAGGGTCATACACGCGGCCGGAGTATGGCTCGAGCATTTCGACAATCAGGGAAACTATGGATTTCGGCGTGAAATATTGGCCGCCGCGTTTGCCTTCGGCTTGGGCAAAGCGACCGAGAAAGTATTCGTAAACGTGGCCGAGAATATCTTTTGCGCCTAAATGTACGGGCTCACCGTTGTAAGTCGGACGGGTAAAGTTGGTATCGGAAAAGAGGATAATCAGCCCGCGCAGGGTGTCTTCGTTTACGGCATAGCCGCTGATGCGTTGAAGTACGCCTTTGAGTTTTTCGTTGTCTTTTTCAATGGCATCGAAGGCATCATCTATCAGTTTTGCCACGCCAGAAAATTTCCCACCCCAAGGTAGTTCAGCCCCAGTGTTGAGAATAGAGACTTCTTGCAAGGCTTGCCAACGCGCAGAAACTGGCACCCAAAATACGTTATCCGCGGTGTAATAATCGCGGTTTTCTAGTTCTGCGGTTAAGGCTTCTTGATACTCTTCTTCAGTATCAAAAAAAGTGCGGTCAAGATAGAGGGGATTTTCAGGTGTGGAGAGTTCTGCCTGAATTTTTTCCTGTTGATGGGTGAAATTATCAGAAATGTATTTTAAGAAAATAAGACCAAGAACGATATGTTTATAATTGGCGGCATCAAGTTGTTGGCGGAGTTTATCAGCAGATACCCAAAATTTTTCATCTAATTCATTTAAAAATGCTTGTTGTAATACGTGATTTTCATCGACAATCTTGGTCGTGTCGTGTCGTGTCGTGTCGTGTCGTGTCGTGTCGTGTCGTGTCGTGTCGTGTCGTCTGCATAAAATTTATCCTTAGTAAAGTAATAATTCAATCAATAGTTAGTATTTTATCGAAAATTTTTCTTCTCTACAAACAATCATTTAGCAGTGAGATGATTTGTTTTTATGGATAAAAAAGCAACGCTTTAGCGCTGCTTTTTTAATTAGGCTATATCAAATTACTAATAAAAATGACCAAGATAATAACAGGAACCACAAATTTGACATAGTTAAACCAAATTGTGGTGAAGAGCGAATTGGGTGTCGGTGATAGCTCTTTTTTTGCATCATCTTTTAACACGAAACCAACGAAAATGGCACAACCAAGTGCGGTCAGCATAAAGAGAATATTTCCACTGACGAAATCGAAGGCATCGAAAATGCTTTTACCAAAGATAGTGAAATCTTTCCAAAGGTTATCACCTAGAATTGATGGCACGTTACCTAATAAGAAAATCCCGATTAAGGTGAAGAAAATCGCTTTACCACGTCGCATTCTGAGTTTTTCTTGTAATGCGGTGATGATGACTTCGTAAATCGTAATTGATGTGGTTAATGCCGCAATAAGCAATAAGCCGAAGAACACGATAGCAAAGAATTTACCCGCCCATAAATGTGAGAATACAATTGGTAAACTTTGGAAAACCAAGGTTGGCCCGGCGTTAGGTTCAATGCCGAATGTGAATAATGATGGGAAGATCATAAAACCACATAGCACAGCGATAATAGTATTTGTAAAACCTGTAATAACCGCTGTGTGAATAAGGTTTTCCTCTTTATTTAAATAGCTTGAGAGAGTAATTAATACACCGAAACCAAGGCTTAATGCGAAGAACACTTGCCCTAATACGAAGATGAATAACTTAGGTGTAATTTTGCTGAAATCTGGTTTTAAGTAGAAAGTTACACCTTCCATTGCACCCGGTAAGGTGAGATTACGAATTACCATGCCAATTAGGAAAATAAAGAGCAATGGCATTAAGTATTTTACGGAGCGTTCAATCCCGCCAATGATACCTTTTGCCAAAATAATGTAATTCACCGCCACAAACAGGAAGGTGTAAAGCATGATTTCCCATGGGCTGTTGCTGATGTGTAAATCATAGAAATCTTTGGCCACTTCTTTTGTAATTGGGGCACTGATATCAAGGGTGTTATTAATTAGGCTGATGATATAAGACATCACCCAACCACCAAGCACCATATAATAGGCCATGATACCAAATGCGCCAAGAAGCCCCATATAACCGATAATTTTCCAATATTTGGAAATGTTTTTACCTTTATCTTGGATTTTGTCGCCAAAGGCATCAATGGAATTCACACGCAAACGGCGACCGATGACGTTTTCCACTAAAATCATCGGGATACCAATCACAATCATCGCAATACAAAAGAGGAGTACATAGGCACCACCGCCATTTTCACCCACTAAATAAGGAAAGCGCCATGTTGCCCCAAAGCCGACTGTCGCTCCCGCAACGGTGAGCACATAAGTTAGTCGGCTAGACCACGTTTGGCGAGATTGATTGTTTGTTGTCATAATATATTCTGTTTAATTGTATTCGTTTAATAATCTGTTTTTTCTTTGTATTCGCAGAGATCTTCAATGATGCAAGCACCGCAGCGAGGTTTGCGGGCGGTACAAGTATAGCGCCCGTGCAAAATAAGCCAGTGATGCACATCGACCTTAAATTCTTTTGGTACAACTTTGAGTAGTTTTTCTTCCACTTTTACCACATCTTTGCCAGGAGCAAAATTTGTACGGTTGCATACGCGAAAAATATGGGTATCCACTGCGATAGTCGGGTGACCGAAAGCGGTATTTAATACTACATTCGCCGTTTTTCTGCCGACACCCGCAAGGGCTTCTAAGGCTTCACGGCTTTCAGGTACTTCGCCGTTGTATTTTTCAACTAAATCACGGCAGGTTTTAATAATATTTTCTGCTTTGCTGTTATAAAGCCCGATGGTTTTAATATATTCTTTTAGACCCTCTAAGCCGAGATCTAAAATGGCTTGTGGCGTATTTGCCACAGGGAATAATTTTGCCGTCGCTTTATTGACACCTTTATCGGTGGCTTGGGCCGATAAGATCACGGCGATGAGTAATTCGAAAGGCGAATTATACTCTAATTCCGTGGTGGGATGCGGGTTTTGCTCCCGAAGTCGAGTGAGAATTTCAATTCGTTTAGCTTGGTTCATTTTTTCATATCAATTCGGTTTTTAATCGCCAATAGGATGCCTAATCCAATAAAAGCACCTGGCGGAAGAATAAAGAGTAAAAAGCTGCTGTCAGCATGATAAATATGTAATGTAAGGAATTTTGCGCTTTGGCCAAATAAGTTTTCAATGCTTTCAAAAAGGGTGCCTTGACCTAAGATTTCACGCAAAGCACCTAAAACGGTGATACTTAATGCCATGCCTAATCCCATCGAAAAACCATCCCAGGCAGCATGTGCAACGCTATTTTTAGAGGCAAAGGCCTCGGCTCGACCGATGACGATACAATTGGTCACGATTAAGGGAATAAAAATTCCGAGTGCTTGATAGAGTGTATAGGTGTAAGCATTCATCAATAATTGCACTACGGTTACAGTGGTGGCAATAATCATCACATAAATTGGAATACGAATATCATGAGGAATTTGCTTACGAAAGAGTGAAACAACGGTATTGGTGCACGTTAAAACCAACATAGTCGCAAGCCCTAAACCTAAGGCATTTGTTGCCGTACTCGAAACAGCTAAGAGCGGACAAAGCCCCAATAATTGCACGAGAGTTGAGTTGTTTTTCCATACACCCTGAATAAAGATTTCTTTCCAAACAGAAGGTGTTTGCGTTATTTCTTCTGAATTTTCAACCGCACGTTGCTCATCAAGTGCGGTCGTTTTTTCGGTTAAATCAGTCATAATAAATATCCTATTGCGCGTATTTTTTTGCCATCTCGTTGAGTAATGCTTCATTTTCAAGCATCACGAGAGCAGAGCGTTTTACTTGATTCACAACCGCGCGTGGCGTAATAGTTGCTCCGGAAAATTGATCAAATTTACCGCCATCTTTTTTGACTGCCCAATCTTTTAGGCTTTCTGGTACGATAACTTGGTTCGTAAAACTTAAAATCCAATTAGATATGCGAAGTTCGATTTTATCGCCCAATCCTGGGGTTTCATGATGTTCGATGACACGCACACCTAAAACTTCACCTTTTGGTGTAATCCCCACTAATAAACGAATATTCCCTGAATAACCATCTGGCGCTGTCGTTTCATAAGCATAGGCTGTTGGCACATGATCTTTGATCGCAAAATAGACTTTTTGAATACCTTTGAGTTTATCTTGCTCGGGCGTCTCCAAGCTTTCAAGCAAGCTATTATTAAAATAATTTTGAGGGATTACTTGGAGCAATAAGGCTTTTTGGTGTTCAGCCATGGCTTCATCAATTTTATCTTTTGTCAGCATATAAATGCCCGCAGAAACAGCGGTACATACAAGCGCAATAAAACCTAATAACAAACCAAAACGGGAGGTGACTTTAAAAATACCCATTATTTTCTCCCTTTTGCAAAGTGTCCAGCTACACGAGGACGGGTGTAGTAGTCGATAAGTGGCACACAAATATTACTTAACAAAATCGCAAATGCCACGCCGTCAGGATAGTTTCCAAAGTAACGAATGAGGTAAACCAATAGTCCAACCAAAGCACCAAATACAAGCTTACCACGAGGTGTAATAGAAGCTGTGACAGGGTCGGTCGCAATAAAGAATGCGCCGAACATCATGGCGCCGCTAAAGAGTTGGCTTATCATACTTAAATGATGATGGCCTGACATCGCAGTGATTGTTGCTAAGGTCACAAAGGTCACGAGCATTGAAACGGGAATTTGCCAGTGAATTTTTTTCTTTAAGATTAATACAATCCCACCAAGCATGAATGCCAAATTAACCTGCCACCAACCTTCAGCAAAATCAGTCCCGTTTTGTAATAAAATCGGTAATTTTACAAAATCATGAAATACGCTTTCATCGCCTTGATGTAAGTTATAAAAGATTTTTGCACTGTCTAATGGTGTCGCTTGTGTAATTCCATCAATGGAATGAACAAGTTGACTCAAACTAAATCCATCAGTGGTTAAGCCTGTGAAAATTAAAGAAAGAGAATCTGCAAATGTTGGTGGTTCATTTAATAATGAAATCGGTGGCATCCAACTTGTCATTTGTAGTGGGAAAGAAATCAATAGCACCACATAACCCACCATTGCCGGATTAAATGGGTTTTGTCCCAAGCCACCGTAAACGTGTTTGCCTAGAATAACAGCGGAAAGCGTACCAATTAAAATCACCCAATAAGGTGCATAAGGCGGAATCGCCATCGCTAAAATTAAGGCAGTAAGCACCACACTAAAATCTGAAATATAGACCAGGTTTGGCTTATTGCGCAATTTAGTCACAATAAACTCAAGTAATAATGCGAAAGAAATAGCCAATGCGGATTGCACCAAAACACCCATTCCAAAATAATAAATCTGCGTGAGCAGAGCAGGCAGCATGGCTGCAATCACCCATAACATAATACGGGCGGTTAATTTGCCTGAATGGGTATGAGGCGAACTCTCCATTTTCTTAAACATAATCTTTTCCTGCGTTATTCTGTTTCTTTGGCCGCTTCAGCAGCCGGTTTTTTTGCTTTAGCTCTTGCTATGGCTGCTGCGATAGCGGCTTTTTTCGGATCAAGTGCGGTTGGGTTTTCATCCGTTTTTTCGACCGCGCTTTCAGTTGCATTTGTCGTAACTGCTTCACTTTGAGCGGCAGCTTTCTTAGCTTTGGCTCTTGCTATGGCTGCTGCGATAGCGGCTTTTTTCGGATCAAGTACGGTTGGATTTTCATCTGTTTTTTCGACCGCGCTTTCAGTTGCATGTGTCGTAACCGTTTCACCTTGAGCAGCAGCTTTCTTAGCTTTGGCTCTCGCAATGGCTGCAGCAACAGCCGCTTTTTTCGGATCAAGTGCGGTTGGATTTTCATCTGTTTTTTCGACCGCACTTTCAGTTGCATGTGTTGCAACTGTTTCACCTTGAGCAGCAGCTTTCTTAGCTTTCGCTCTTGCTAGAGCAGCTGCAACAGCCGCTTTTTTCGCCTCTTTTTCTTCAGTTTGTGACGTTGTTGCATCCGTCACAGTGCCTGTATCTGCTTGTGCTTGTTGTTTAGCTAGGCGACGGGCTTTACGCTGCTCCATGAGCTCATGGTTATCCGGTAAGATTTCGCCTTTCTCAGATACGATAGTTTTTGTTTCTTTATTTGCGGCTGAACCCGCTTGTTTTGCTTTCAGGCGTTCTAATGCCGCTTTAACTGGGTCTTCACCTTTTTGTTTTGCAAGTTCTTCTCGACGGGCTTCTGCTGCGCGTTGTGAACGTGCTTTACGTTCTTGCTCTTCGCGTTCCATACGAGCTTGTTTGGCTTCAAAACGGATTTTAGCTTCCTCTGCTTTTTTCGCTTTTTCTTTAATTTCCCAAATTTTGGCTTTTTCCTGACGGAAATATTGGATAAGCGGAATATGGCTTGGGCAAACATAAGCACACACGCCACATTCAATACAATCTTTTAAGCTGTATTCTTCAGATTTTTGATGATCTTCACTGCGAGCATACCAATAAAGTTGCTGTGGCATTAAATTAACAGGGCAAGCGTCAGAACAAGCAGAGCAGCGGATGCAAGATTGCTCTGGTTCCGGCTCACCATATTCAAAATGATCGGGTGCTAATAAACAGTTAATTAATTTGGTGACTGGTGCGTTGAGATCAGAAAGTTGCAATCCCATCATTGGTCCACCTGCAAAAACAGGGAAGCGTTCGTCATATTGATAGCCAACTTGCGCTAATAAGTGATCAACCGGTGTTCCTAAGCGAACCCAGTAATTGCCTTTCTCTGAAATTTTATCACCAGTAAGCGTAACGACACGCTCAATTAAAGGTTCGTCATTAATGACCGCTCTTTTTATCGCTAAAGCCGTGCCGACATTATGCATTAATACACCAATATCATAAGAACGTCCGCCACTTGGCACTTCTATGCCGGTAAGCAAATAAATCAGCTGTTTGGCTGCACCAGATGGATATTTAGTCGGAATAACGCGCAATTCAATGTCATTTGCACCATGTAGTGATTGTTGAATAGCTTGAATCGCTTCAGGTTTATTGTCTTCAACTGCAATCACCACTTTTTCAGGGCGTAAGATATAACGTAAGATGCGAATCCCTTCGATCATTTCATCGGTGTAATCACGCATTAAGCGGTCATCACAAGTAATATATGGTTCACATTCTGCGCCGTTAATAATTAAGAGTTTAACTTTCTTTTCAGCCGATTGTATTTTGGCGGCAGTCGGGAATACTGCACCACCTAAGCCAGCAACCCCCGCTTGGTAAATGCGATCAATGAGTTGTTCGACAGGTTGTGTGAAAAATTCTTCAAGTGGAAATTGCTCACGCCATTTATCCAAACCATCCGCTTGAATATGAATCATATCCTCAGTTAAACCAGAAGGATGAGGCGCAACATGTTTTCCGATAAATTTTACAGTACCAGAAGTCGGTGCATGAACAGGCAAGGTTCTTAAGCCATCACCTTGTGTTAAAGGTTGGCCTTTTAGAACATAATCGCCTTCTTTAACTAATACATTTCCCGCTGTGCCGGCATGTTGTTTAATCGGCACATAAAAATCATGAGCTAGTTCTAATTGTTGAATCGGGGATTGGTTTGATTGAGATTTCATTTCAGGTGGATGAATACCGCCTTTGAAATCCCAAATCTTGCCTGAGTTAAATCTCTTTAGTACATCAGCCATGTGATTCCGACTCCCCAACCACTAATTTTTTCTCGATTTCTGTGGTATTTACAACCGGAATGACTAATTTAGGATCAAATTTCCAGTTCCAATTATCAATATCTTTTTTCACTTTAATCATGGAAATACAATTGGTCGGACAAGGTGCTACGCAAAGTTCACAGCCTGTACAGAGATCGGCAATAATGGTGTGCATAGCCTTATTCGTGCCAATAATCGCATCAACAGGGCAGGCTTGAATACATTTAGTACAGCCGATACACATATTTTCATCAATAAAGGCAACCATTTCTTCTGGTTCAGCCACATCATCCATTGCGGGCACATCAACGCCCATGATTTCGGCAATTTTTACTACCGTTGGGCGACCACCAGGCACACATTTTGTGATAACGTCACCATTGGCAATCGCTTCGGCATAAGGCTTGCAACCAGGATAGCCGCATTGCCCACATTGGCTTTGCGGTAAGATTGCATCAATTTTTTCAACGATAGGATCAGCTTCGACTTTTAATTTAATCGAAGCAACGCCTAAAATCGCACCAAAAATTAAAGCGAGAACGGTTACTGAAATTAAGATAAACATTATTTTTTAGTGTTATTCCAAAATAAGCCGAGAAAAATCACTGTCACAGTAATAAACATTAAGAGATAAATCATTTTACTAACCCGGCGAAGCCCATAAAGGCAAGAGACATCAAACCAGCCGTAATTAACGCAATAGACGAGCCACGAAACGTAATGGGTACATCTGCAGCAACAAGACGTTCACGTAAGGCTGCAAATAAAACTAAAACCAAACCGAAACCTAAAGAGGCACCAAAACCATAAATGACAGATTCTGTTAAATTTTGTGCCAAATTCACGTTTAATAATGCCACACCGAGTACGGCACAGTTTGTGGTAATCAGGGGTAAGAAAATCCCTAATAAGCGATAGAGTGATGGGCTTGTTTTATTGATCACCATTTCGGTAAATTGAACCACAACGGCAATCACTAAAATGAAGACTAACGTGCGCAAGAATGTGGCGTTTAGCGGCATTAAAATATAATTATCGATTAAATAAGAACACAGTGATGCTACAGTTAATACAAATGTCGTAGCAAGCCCCATACCAATCGCCGTTTCAATCTTTTTGGACACGCCCATAAATGGACAAAGTCCTAAGAATTTGACCAAAACAAAGTTATTGATTAATGCGGTGCTGATAATGAGTAGAATGTAATGTGTCATTGCGTCTAAATTTATTTTACATAAGTGGCGTATTATCTCTATTTATCGCACTGAGAACAATAAAAAATTTGGGTTAGTGCGGTCAGTTTTTCCTTTGTTTTTTTATTTGCTAGTTGGTTCTTTCTGGCTATGTTGGAAATAGCGATACAGCTGCGGCAGCAATTGAGAAATCAGGTTAAGCTGCTGATATGGTAACGCAAAAGCCATATCTGCTTTAGTTTGATTATCATCCAACTGAATTTCTTTTAGACTTTGCTCAATATTACCTTGTAATTTGGCAAAGATTTCAGGACGAAGCTTTTCAATATTTTCCAGCGTATATAAAACCTTTTTCGCGACAGGATAAAAGTCTGCTAAAAATTCTGTAGTTTGCTGTAACTGCGTCATTTTATAGCGATATGCCCCTAAAGCAGAAATATAACTCAACAGAGAATAATTCATTTTTAACAGGTCAAAACCTTCCTGCAAATAGGCCTGATATTTCTTCGGCTCATTATTCATATTGGAAAGAGTTGTACTCAATGCTGCCGCATATTGATGAGCATTACGGCGTGCAATACGGTATTTCAAATCATCGCTTTTACCAAATTGTAGTTGGCTGATGATGTGCAATAAATATTGTGCATCACTTTGAATCGCTTGACGGCTCACTTTATCGAGTTGCAGATATTTCCAATCCGGCCATAAATAAGAAACCGCAAACCATGCAATGGCTGAACCTAATACGGTATCGATGAGGCGAGGAAAGAGCGCCGCCTGAGTATCAAATCCCATCACATCAAAGCTGATCAACACTTGCAGCGTAATAAAGAACGTGGAGAAACTGTAATTATTACTTCGGAAGAAGAAAAAGAGCGTACTGGTCACCACCATTAAGCCAAGTTTCATCTCTAATGTAGGATTGAGGTAAGGCAATAAGGAGCCAATAATTACCCCTAAAATCGTACCTATAATACGCTGACGTAACCGTACTTTGGTTGCGGAATAGTTTGGTTGACATACAAAGACCGCAGTAAGCAAAATCCAGTACCCCAAATTAAATTGGAAAAATTCAACAATGGAGCAACATAAAAATACCACGATAGACAAACGTATAGCATGACGGAAAAGTGGTGATTCAAAGGTAAAATTACTTCCGATAACAGACAGAATATTTTTTAATCCTGTGATTTGCTCTGTATGGATTTGTGCCGTTTGATCATTTTCACTGGTTTCTTGCTCAAGCTGGCGTAGTTGCCAGTTAATACTTTTCAGATTATCAATAAGTGTTTGAAGGGCGAGCAAAACATTGTTTTGTTCAGCGTGTTCTTTGCTATAAAGCTCAAGAGATTGAATTGTGCCCATTAACGCTTTTTCTACGCGAATATTATAGTGATAAGGCGTATTTTGACGCAGACAAGCCGTAATATCATGACAAGCTTGCGCTTGTAATTCGAGCAAACGCTGGATGCGAAAAATTAAGTCCGTATTTTTGAGTTGTTCCGCAATTTGTCGATAATCAAAATGTGTAGAATTTGCACGCTCATGAATGTCTTGCGCCGCAAAATAGTAGCGAATCATACGTTGTGTACGAGCATGACGATGTTGTCCACGAATACGATAGAAAAGTGCTGTTCTGGCTTGGTTAAAGGCATCCACCACATTGGTGTTTTTCATCGCAAAATTGAGGTGTTTTTTCTCGATTTCATCAATTTCATCAGGATCAAAAAACTCTGATTTGGCATCTAGATAATTGCCTAAAGCACAAAAAGCTTTCGCGACACTCTCTTGCACAGGGCGGTTTGGGAAAAAGAGGTAAACGATGATGGTCACAATGCTATATAGCAAGGTGCCTAATAAAATCATTACAGGATTAATAAACCAACTTGCAGAATTATCCGGTGCATAAGTGAGGGTAGTATAAATGGCTACCACCAGTGTACCAAAAGCAATAGTGCGATAACGTTCACCTACAGCGCCAACCATCGTAAATAAAAAAGTGATGATGGTCATCAACAATACATATTGGATGGGTTGACCAATATTAAGCTGAACGATGAAGGTTGAAATAGAAAAGGCAATTAATGTGTAAAAGATATTTTTTAATCGTCCAGTGAGCCGATTATCTAAATCCACTAAACCGCCTGCAATAATCCCTAAAATTAAGGGCATAGATTGCGTAGAAATATCAAAAAACCAGACGCCGAACGCTGCAATATTCACTGCAATAAAAATAGGTATTGAAGCGATTACTTTTGCATTAAGCCATTGGTTCATGTTGATATCCTTGCTTATTGTGTGACTAAAAATTGGATGATAAAAAAGTGAGCGGGAAAGCTCACTTCTTTATCAAAGTGCGGTTAAAAAACGATTATTTTTGTTTTTTCGCCCAGTTTAAGAAACGAGTTTGGGTTTCTTTATCTGCTTGTTGGAACCAGTATTGTAATTGTTGTTCTGCAACGTTTTCACCTTGTACAACAACTTTGCCTTTCGCAGCTTTTCCTGACGCTGCAGGCATCATTCCAACTGCAGGAGCAGCTAAAGCAGAAACTGCTGCTGGCGCATTTGATGCATTATATTCAGCTAAATCGTTAACAATATTAGCCGCTGGGAATAAACCTTCTTGTTTTAAAGTATCGATTTTAGCATCAATCACATTACCTGATTTCGTTTTAACAGTAATTTGTGGTTGAGCATTGAATTTTTCACCATCTTCTTTGGAGCGAATTTTTTCTGCAGATACCACAACATCATCAGCAGGACTTTGGAAAGTCACAATAATTGGGTTAGATTCAAAAAGCGCTTGGCTAGAACCAGTACCAACGATTTCACCTAAACGTACTACAACTTGTTGTGTTTGGTTTGCTTCAGCGTTGAATGATTTTTTTTCTTTTAGAATGGATTTGCTGGCTTTTTGGCCGTTGATTGCAAGAAATTCAAGATTTGATGAAGTGGTTACCATGCCAGCTAAGCTACTCGTACTGACAGCAAGCGCAACAACACCTAAAGCAAACTTACATAATTTCATAATTACTCCTTTTATTTTTTAAATGAAATTAGATGGTTGTAATGCTATGCTAAATTTTAAAAAATGGGAATAGGAAAGTGCGGTTAATTTTTAAAAAATTTTTGTAATAAAGGAGCAAATCATGGCAAAACGATTTGTCGTATATGGTCGAGTACAAGGGGTAGGATTTCGTTATTTTACTTGGAAAGAAGCGGAGAGAATTGGTATTAAAGGCACCGTAAGAAATTGTGTTGATGGAAGCGTGGAAATTGTTGCCGAAGGTAATGACGATCAATTACAGGAGTTTTATAATTGGTTAAAAGTCGGCCCAAGAACTGCAAGCGTTGAACGGGTTTTAGTGGATGATATTGAAGATAAACAGTATTCTGATTTTTCGATTATTCACCGTTAAAACTGACCGCACTTTACAGCGTTAATTGATGCTCGTAGAATACGCCGCTTATTTATAAATAGGAAAAATTATGCGTAATCAAACAAAACTTCATCTTCAACAATTACAGCTTGCTATGCAAAAGCTTGATTTATGGCAAGTCACGCCTCCTGCACAAGAAGCTTTTTTAAGTCAAGAACCTTTTGCGATTGATACCATGTCGCCAGAAGAGTGGTTGCAATGGATTTTCATCCCAAGAATGTTCGCATTACTTGAAAGCGGGGCTGATTTGCCTTCACAAATTGCGGTGTCGCCTTATTTAGAAGAAGCATTTAAAGAAGCGGAAGAAGATTTTTTAGTGGAATTATTAACACCGTTACGTGAATTAGAAGCCTTATTACAAAATCAATAAATGTTAGAAATTTTATATCAAGATGAATATCTTGTCGCCGTCAATAAACCAGCAGGCATGTTGGTGCATCGTAGTTGGCTTGATACTCATGAAACGCAATTTGTGATGCAAACCTTGCGCGATCAAATCGGGCAGCATGTTTTTCCTATTCATCGATTAGATCGTCCCACATCAGGTGTATTGCTATTTGCCTTAAATAGTGAAATAGCAAATTTAATGTGTCAGCAATTTGAACAGAAAACGGTGCAAAAATCTTATTTAGCGATTGTGCGAGGTTATTTGCAAGGCGAAGGACGGATTGATTATCCCCTTAAAATCCAATTAGATAAGATCGCCGATAAATTTGCGCAAGAAGATAAAGCACCTCAAGAGGCGGTGACGGATTATGAAGGCTTAAACGTTGTGGAAATGCCTTATGCGGTAGGGCGTTATCAAACCACAAGATATTCATTAGTGAAGCTAATTCCCCAAACGGGCAGAAAACATCAGTTACGACGTCACATGAAACATATTTTTCATCCTATTTTAGGTGATACTCAATATGGTGATTTACATCAAAATCGTGCTTTAACAGAATATTCTGGCTGTCAGCGTTTATTTTTACACGCGGATACACTTATTTTTGAGCATCCTATTCATTTTACCAAAATAGAAATTAAGGCTGGTTTAGATGAACAATGGAAGCGCGTGATGGAATTATTTAATTGATCAATTTAACGAGAAGAAATAATGTTAGATATTAATTTAACCCATGAACAACAACAAAAAGCAGTAGAACAAATTCAGGAATTAATGGCACAAGGAATTAGTAGCGGTGAAGCAATTCAAATTGTGGCAAAAGCATTACGTGAAATTCATCAAAAAGATGATAAAGAGACTTCTGATAATAAATAAGTAAAAATTTTGTGATCAATGTATCATTTTTAAAGTTTCGTTGTTGCATAAAAAAATAAAATGTTTGAATATATTTCCAATTGAGGTGATAAGGCATGAGTCTTATTGTTTTTAAGTATTAAGGGCGAAGCCTATAGAGGTCTACTATGGAAATTGGTGTAGTAAAATGGTTTAACAACGCAAAAGGATTTGGGTTTATTTCTGCAGAAGGCGTGGATACAGACATTTTTGCACATTATTCAGCGATTGAAATGGATGGTTACCGTTCATTAAAAGCAGGTCAACGTGTGCAATTTGAAGTGATTCACGGCGACAAAGGATCTCACGCCACAAAAATTATTCCGATTGCGGAATAGGCGAAACGCTAAAAACGTTTCAAAATCTTCTCTATTTAGCATAATCAAAAGCCAAGGTTTCGACCTTGGCTTTTTTTCATCTTATTTATTGAGCAAATTTTTTAAACCGGCTTTCATTGCCGTCATTTGGCTTTCATATAATGCTTTGCTTTCACGTTCATCAATCATATAAGTGATGGTTTCAGAAAGTGTCATTTTCATTTTTCGCGAATATTTAGATAAACGAAGCCAAACACCATATTCTAAATCAATAGATTTTTTCTTCGTTGATTGTTTTTCTGCATTAAAAAAACGTTTCCGTCTTGCTCGAATAGCCTGATCAAGCTTAATAGGTAAATCAAGAGAAAGGTGATTTTTAATCCATTCCTCGATTTTTTCAGGATAATTCTGACATTCTATTAATTCTTGAACTTTGCTTTCTTCTAAGCTTTTTTCTTCGTAATGGGTAATTTTTTCCCCTTCGCGATGTTTGCGAATGAGATAAATCCATTTCCAGTTTGCTTCTTGGTTTTCTAATTTCTGATATTTCATCGTTTTATTATACTTTTTAGTGACGTGGTAACCTCATAAATATACGCGCTTTAAACAAAATTTTCCAGCAGATTTTTATAACGGATTTTCACTCAGTGTGAAGTGTGCGATAATACCGCCAATTTAATTAAAGCGAGATATGTCGTGACTTCAACATCTTCGGAACAAGCCTTAAATTGGCAAGCCTTACAACCAGAATTATCGATTACTGAACTTTCAGCTGAAAAGGCTGATTTTTGGTCATTACAAAAACATGCCACAAAAGCGATTTCTTTATTTTTAAAACAGCCTCGTCGCTCTCTATTGGTTTTAAAAGCCGATGATCAAGCAGAATATGCAGATTTATTAGTAGAACTTATTCGCCAAGAACAGCCAAAAGAGCGGTCAATTTTTGGGGTGAATTATGTCGTTGAGCAGGGAGATTCTTTTTCTTTTCCTCGTATTTATACCGAGCCAGCTCAATCACCAGCAGATAATTTTGCCGCACAAGGTGATGTGCTGAAGGCATTACATGCCGATCAATTTAGTCTTTTTGGTAGTGTGCGTGTTCACCCAAGTTCGCAAGATATTTTGCTTACACCAGGTTTAGTGCATCAAGCCAATGGAGGCGTTTTGATTTTAAGCGCAGCAACGATGCTAAGCCAATTTGATTTATGGCAACGCTTAAAACATATTTTACAAACGCAAACTTTTGATTGGTATTCAGCTCATCCATTTAAAACCTTGCCTTGTGATATTCCAAGTTATCCACTTAATTTAAAAGTGGTGATTTTAGGCAATCGCACTGAAATTGCGACCTTAGGGGAGTTAGAAGAAGATATTTACAGCTTGGCGGATTATGCTGAAATTGAAAGTTATTATTCTGTTGCACAACCTAAAGTACAAGAAAATTGGGCTAATTATGTGTTGGCATTAGCCTCAAAATATGAACTTGATTTAGATTTAACCGCATTAAATAAACTCTATCAGTTATTGGTGCGTGAGAGTGAAGATCGCTTTTTAATTAACATTTCACCGTTAAAAATAACAGAAATGTTGCTTAATTCTGCGACGTTGTCACAAAAACAAACCTTAAGTGCGGTTGATTTTGAACAAGCTTTTAAACAAAAGAATGAACAGCACGGTTTTTTACGTGAACGTACTTATGCAGATATTCTTAACGAACAAATTTATGTGGAAACCAATGGGGAATTTGTTGGGCAAATTAATGGTTTGTCTGTGATTGAATATCCAGGCACACCCGTTTGTTTCGGCGAACCTTCTCGTATCAGTTGTCTAGTGCAGTTTGGTGATGGTGAGGTCGTGGATGTGGAGCGTAAAAACGAATTAGCGGGCAACCTTCACGGAAAAGGCATGATGATTTCTGAAGCGTGCTTGGCTAGTATCTTAGAGTTGCCATCACAGTTACCATTTTCTGCTTCTTTAGTATTTGAACAGTCCTATGGAGAAATTGATGGTGACAGTGCGTCTCTAGCTATTTTCTCTGTATTAGTCAGCGCGTTATCCGATTTGCCATTGCCGCAAAATATTGCGATTACCGGTACCATTGACCAATTTGGTTTGGTGCATGCAGTCGGTGGGGTCAATGATAAAATTGAAGGCTTTTTCACTATTTGCCAACGTCGTGGTTTAACGGGTAAACAAGGGGTGATTATTCCTGCCACAACAATTCAGCAATTAAGTTTATCTGATGAAGTGGTTGAGGCGGTGAAAAATGAGCAGTTCTTTATTTATCAAGTCGAGGATATTTATCAAACAGCCAAAATCCTATTTGACCGCGATTTATTGGAAGAGAAAGAAGAATATGCGAAGGGCAAAGAGCCTATTGCGCGTCTAATTCAAAATCGAATTGCTTTCCGTTCGGAAACGCCGAAAAAAAGCTGGTTAGATTTCTTTAAATCTTAATTTCTTAAAGCGAACCTTGTGTTCGCTTTTCTTTTATCTTAATTTCATTGACTGATCCGACAAGTTGAGCTAACAAGTGTTCGCTGTTTACATTTCTTATAAATCCCCATAGAATCCTTACTTATTTGTTGTAACCAAGCAAAACTATATATACAAGGAAATAAAAAATGGAAAACACCTGTACACCAAACATTAAAAGCAGCTACACCTATGAAGATTTATTAGCTTCTGGTCGTGGTGAATTATTTGGTAAAGAAGGCCCGCAACTTCCAGCACCAACGATGTTGATGATGGATCGTATTGTAAAAATGACCGAAGACGGCGGTGCGTTTGGTAAAGGGTATATTGAAGCAGAATTAGATATTCATCCAGATTTACCATTTTTTGGTTGTCACTTTATTGGTGATCCAGTCATGCCAGGCTGCTTAGGCTTAGATGCGATGTGGCAATTGGTCGGTTTCTTCCTTGGTTGGGTTGGCGGTAAAGGTAAAGGCCGTGCATTAGGCGTAGGTGAAGTGAAATTTACCGGACAAATTTTACCAACCGCGAAAAAAGTGGTATATCGCATCAATATGAAACGCGTAATTAATCGCAAATTAGTGATGGGAATGGCTGATGGTGAAGTGGAAGTAGATGGTCGTGTTATCTACACTGCAACCGATTTAAAAGTTGGCTTGTTCCAAGATACATCAAGTTTCTAATTTAAATAAACACAACATCATAAAAAAAGATGGCCCGATTTACTCGGGCTTTTCTTTTTCTATTCTTCGTCAATGATATCGACAAATTCTGCATTCAGTAATTTAGCTAAATCTTGAGGCGTTAATTCAACACTTAATCCACGTTTTCCACCAGAAACAAAAATCGTATCAAACTCAAGTGCGGTCGAATTTATCACTGTTTTTACACGTTTCTTTTGACCTAATGGGCTAATGCCACCGACTAAATATCCCGTGCTTTTTTGAGCTGCATCTTTATCGGCCATTTCCACTTTTTTGACACCAATGGATTTTGCCGCTTTCTTTAAACTCAACATATTTGCCGTGGAAAGTACAAAACACGCTAATTTTTTCTGATCACCATTTTCAGCGACTAAAAGTGTTTTAAAGGATTGGTGCGGATCAAGCCCAAGTTTTTCAGCGGCTTCATCGCCAAAATGCGTATTGTTAGGGTCATGATCATAAGTATGGAGAGTAAAAGGAATTTTATTTTTCTTTAGTAAATCAATTGCCGGTGTCATCTGATTTCCTTATGTATTTATCAGTCTTTTTTCTGTAGAATGAATCGGTTCAGAACATTTTACAGCGGAGAGAAAAATGGACGCAAGCCTAAATATTGCTATTGCAGCAGAATTTGATCTATGTGAAAAAATTGCCGAAGCCCTTGAACAAAGTGAGCTAGATGTTGGCAAGGTTTCAATTGTAGAAATTTATCCTTTTGAAGAAGAGCAAGCGGTGCGTTTTCGCAATAAAGCGGTTGCTCAATTAGCCACTGATGAGATTGAGTGGGATAACGTTAATTATCTTTTCTTCTCTGGCCAAATTGACCAAGCCCCCTTATTAGCTCAAGCTGCAGAAAGTGGCTGTGTGGTGATTGATTTAAAAGGGATTTGCTCTGCATTATCTGATGTCCCTGTTGTTGTCCCAACAATTAATGAAGAAAATCTGACTGAGTTAAGACAACGTAACATTGTGAGTTTACCTGATCCGCAAGTGAGTCAATTAGCCTTATCTTTGGCTCAAATCGTTCAACAAATAAATTTAACTCAAGTCTTTGCAACGTCACTTTTACCAGCTTCTTATACGGATGGTGAAACCGTGAATAAACTTGCTGGACAAACCGCTCGTTTACTGAATGGTATGCCATTGGAAGAAGGTGAAACCCGTTTTGCCTTTGATGTGTTTCCACAACAAGCAGCTAATTTAAATCTACAATTACAAAAAATCTTCTCTCAGTTAGACAATGTGATTTTCCATCAAATTCAAGTGCCTGTCTTCTACGGAATGGCACAAAAAGTGACCGCACTTTCAGATTATGAATTTGATTACCAGCCACAACAAAGCGAATTGGTTGAATTACACGATAGCCTTATTACACCTGTGATTAACGGTGAAAACGAAAATGGTGAAGAAAGCGTGAAATTACATATCAGCCAACAAAGTGCGGTTGAAAATGGTATCGAATTTTGGACGGTTGCAGATGAGCAACGTTTCAATATTGCCTTGTTAGGTGTGAAATTACTTGAGTCGATTTATCACCAAGGTTATTAATTTAAGTTAAGGGGAAGACAATGCAACAATCTTTACTTGAACGCCTTTTTTCCATTAAAGAAAAGGGCAGTACGACCAAAACCGAAATTATTGCCGGTATTACCACCTTCTTTACTATGGTGTACATCGTGTTTGTGAACCCATCTGTATTAGGTGATGCAGGAATGGATAAACAAGTTGTTTTTGTGACCACTTGTTTAATTGCCGCACTTGGCACCATTGCGATGGGATTATTCAGTAATTTACCTATCGCCCTTGCACCTGCCATGGGGCTCAATGCGTTCTTTGCTTATGTAGTTGTTGGCAAGCTTGGTTATTCTTGGGAAGTGGGCATGGGCACCATTTTCTGGGGCTCAATTGGTTTATTTATTCTCACCTTATTCCAAATCCGTTATTGGTTAATGGCTTCCATTCCGCTTTCATTGCGCGTGGGAATTGGTGCGGGCATCGGCTTTTTTATTGCGTTAATTGGCTTTAAAAATATGGGATTGGTTGTAGCGAATCCTGCAACTTTAGTGGCATTAGGCAATTTACATGATCCGAAAATTCTACTTGGTGTATTAGGCTTTTTCATTATTGTAGTTTTAGCTGCACGTAATATTTTCTCTGGGGTTTTAATTTCTATCGCGGTAGTCACTGGATTAGCGCTTTTAATTGATGACCAAGTGACCTTCCACGGCATTGTTTCTATGCCACCAAGTTTAGGTGCAGTTGTCGGTAAAGTAGATATTGCTGGTGCTTTAGATACCGCTTTGCTCGGCATCATTTTCTCTTTCCTTTTAGTTAATTTATTTGACTCATCAGGCACCTTATTAGGCGTTACCGATAAAGCAGGTTTCAGTGATGAAAATGGTCGTTTCCCAAAAATGAAACAAGCCCTTTATGTAGATAGTGTGAGTGCGGTAGTCGGTTCTTATATCGGAACCTCAGCTATCAGTACCTATATTGAAAGTGGCGCAGGGGTTTCTGTCGGTGGTAGAACAGGTTTAACGGCGGTGACAGTCGGTATTTTATTCTTACTTACCATTTTCTTCTCGCCACTGGCTAGTGTCGTGCCAGCTTATGCAACCGCAGGGGCATTAGTCTATGTAGGGATTTTAATGGCATCTAGCCTTATTCGTGTGCACTGGGATGATTTAACCGAAGCCACCCCTGCTTTTATCACTGCAGCGATGATGCCATTTACTTATTCAATTACTGAAGGTATCGCATTTGGCTTTATTAGTTATTGCGTCATGAAGGCTTGTACAGGTAGAATACGAGAGGTCAATGCCCCTGTATGGGCGGTGTCTTTATTATTTGTGGCTAAGTTCGTTTGGGTTGGCTGATTTCATAAGGGCGTAATTTATTACGCCTTCATTTTTATAGCATTACAACAAGGAGTGCATCATGCAAAATATTCTTTTTATCGTCAATGATTCCCCATATAGCGGAGAAAAAACCTTCAACGCTGTTCGTTTCGCCATCAATATGAAAGAAGAGCACAGCAAGGATGTAAATATCAAATTATTCTGCTTTTCTGATGCGATTTTATGCGGTATTGCTGGGCAAAACCCAAATGAAGGTTTCAATATCCAACAACTTATCGATATTTTAGCGGCACAAGGTGCTGAAATTAAATTATGCACCAGCTGCGTGAAAGCTCGTGGTTTATTAGATGCTAAATTAATTGACGGCGTGACCCTTGGTACTTTAGATGATGTATCCGAGTGGACATTATGGGCGGATAAAGTTTTAACGTTCTAAAATAATAAGATAAAGATTAAAGTGCGGTGAAATTTCACCGCATTTTTTATGGAAATCCCCCCGTTAAATCCCTACAATAGGGGCACTCTAATGTTTACAGAAAAATAAAAAATGAGCCAAAAATCAACCGCACTTAATGCCATTTCTTTACCCTTAAATCAAGTCAATTTAATTGAAGCCTCTGCAGGTACAGGGAAAACCTATACCATTGGTTCTATCTATCTTCGTTTACTTTTACAGGCTGGTGAGAATTGTTTTTCTCGTCCGTTGAATGTGGAAGAAATTTTGGTCGTAACTTTTACTGAAATGGCGACAGAAGATTTAAAACGCAAAATTCGGGAACGTTTAACGGCGGCGATTTCAGTTTTTTCTGAATATTATGAAAAGCAAGACAAGGCGATTTTTACTGGGGAACATCAATTTTTAGCGGAATTATTGCCTTATTTAGAAGATATTCCGACCGCACTTCGCCGCTTAAAGCTGGCCGAACAAAATTTAGATTTAGCCTCCATTTATACCATTCACGGTTTTTGTCGCCGAATGTTAATGCAACACGCTTTTAATTCGGGCGTGCATTTCAATTTAAAACTTCTCAAAGATCAGTTTGATTTACTCAAACAATTTGCAAATGAATTTTGGCGGGAGCATTTTTATTCCCAACCTTTCGAGATTGCTAATTTTATCTCGAAAGAGTTAGGCTCGCCTGATGATGTGCTAAGTATTTTAGAATCTGATTTAAACAAAGATGTATCGGTAGTGACGGACAATCAACAAAGCTTGTCGTTGTCAATTGATGAATTTTTACAGAAAAGTGTGGGAGAGCGATTAAAAGCTGTTGAAGATCTAAAAGTTTTTTGGTTAAAAAATGTAGATGAAATTTCCTCCATTATTATGGAGGAAATAACAAAAGATTATCCAAAAGATCAGCTCACATCTCTCAGTCGTAGCAGCTACCAAAAAGAACGTCTTAAAACATGGATTGAGCAGATTAATAAATGGGCAAATAACCCACTAGACTACGAAATTAATAAAACATTAAAGGATTATTTTTTACAATCTTCGATTGAGCAAAAATACGAAAAGCAGACAGAAAAGAAGAAAAATAAAAAAGCAGCTATACCGTTTTATGCGCCAATTTTTGCAGAACTTGAAGAATTGGTTGAAAAAATTCAACCAAGTGATTTATTTAAAAAAATCATTCTCTATCACTATCGTCAAGGTATTCAAAAGAAACTCCTTGAATACAAAGTGAATCATCCTGAAAAATCCTTTGATGATTTATTACGCTTATTGAAAGAAGCACTATATGGTGAGGGCGGAGAACAGTTAGCGGAGTTAATTCGTTTTCAATATCCTTTTGCCATGATTGACGAATTCCAAGATACGGATGCGTTGCAGTATCAAATTTTCTCGAAAATTTATCGCAATGAAACCGCGTCCGGTAATGTTGGCTTTATGATGATCGGGGACCCAAAACAGGCGATTTATCGTTTCCGTGGTGCCGATATTTTCACTTATCTAAAAGCAGCAAAAGAAGCGAATGAACGTTTCAACTTAGGTACAAATTACCGTTCATCCCAACCTTTAGTGGAAGGGGTAAATCGATTATTTGATTTTAAAAATGCCCCCTTTATTTATGAGAATATTGAATTTTTAAATGTCGGCGCAGCCAAGAAGAATCTTGTTTTTCAGTTGAATAATCAACCTGAACCAGCCTTCCGTTTTTATATTAATGATAAAGACGAATCCACCCAGCAAGATTATGCGAAAGCTTGCGCGACATCGATTCAGCAATGGTTAAAAAGTGCGGCTGAAAATCCGGTTGTTTTTCCGAATGAAAGCAAAGCAGAGAATCAAACATTGCGAGCAGAAAATATTGCTGTTTTGGTGCGTGGTTATACTGAAGCAGATCTCGTGAAGAAAGAATTGCAAGCACTCGGTATTGCTTCGGTTTACCTTTCGGATAGAGGAAATATCTTTGAGAGTAACACCGCAAAAGAACTGGCCTTGATTTTGCAAGCTTGTTTGAGTGTGACGGAACGCTCAATTTTGAATGCCATTGCGACCGCCGTTTTCGGCTTAAATGCAGCTGAAATTCACCAAATTCACCAAGATGAAATTCAGTGGCAACGTTGGGCAGAAAAATTTGCAGAGTATCAACAAATTTGGCAACGCCAAGGCGTCTTGCCGATGTTGCACCATTTACTTTTAGCTGAAAATATCACAGAAAAACTCTTATCTAGGTCTGATGGTGAACGAAAACTGACAGATTTATTACATTTAGCTGAAATTTTACAGCAAGCAGCCGCATTAAATGAAAGTGAAGCTGCATTATTGCGTTGGTTTGAAAAGCAAATTCAAGATAATGGACGTCAAGAAGCACAAATTCGTTTAGAAAGCGAACGGCAGTTAGTGAAGATTGTGACTATCCATAAATCCAAAGGATTGGAATATGATTTGGTTTGGTTGCCATTTTTAGGTAATGAAGCAAAAGACCCAACAAAATCAGGCAAGCAGAAGAAACTATTTAATTTATATTACGACAGCGATGAAGAGAAAACCTTGTGGGATATGCAAGATCAACACTTGGATGAATTAACAGAAGAAGTTTTTGCGGAAGAATTGCGTTTGCTTTATGTAGCATTGACTCGAGCAAAATACCAAATGGCCTTTGTGTTACCGAAAGCCTTTGATAAAAAATGGAATGCTTTATTATATGTTTTAACGCAAGGTGAAATTGGTCGAAAACTCGGTTTGCCAGCTAATTGGGATACCCAACCGTTATTGGAAAAATTTAAGCAACTTTTACCAAATGATGTAGCAATTGAATTAACTGATGTGTTACAAGCCAGTGAACCACTCACCTTAAATATTTCTCAAGACAATTTAAGTGCGGAAATTTTCCAAGGTGAAATTGAACAAGATTGGCGAATGACGAGCTTTAGTGGCATAGAACAAACACACCAACGCAAAGCTTATTTAAATGAAAGTGCGGTGAAAAAATCGCTCATTTTTGATGATGCGAAAGATTATGATGCATCGATTTCAATAGAAAATATCACTGAAAATCTGACTGCACTTGCTCATGATAACGATGAAATGGTTCTAGATTTCCCTCGGGGAACACAAATCGGTACTTTATTGCATCGTTATTTTGAAAAGGTGCCTTTTGCTCAACTGGCAGAGCAAGAAAACATTGAAAAGTTATGTCAGGATTTGAATCTTGCCGAAGAGCAGTTTGCAGCAGTTCAACAGTGGTTTGAACAAATACTCAGCACACCAATTTTGCCAAATAATGATCTTACCCTTGCTCAAATTAACGAAAAACAATGCTTTAAAGAGTTGGTGTTTTATCTCAATATTTCACGCCATTTTGATGTCGCTGGTTTTAACCGAGCGTTAGCAACCTTACATCATTTGCCATCAGAACCGTTACAGTTTGATGATATTCAAGGCATGGTGCGAGGCTCGATGGACTTAGTTTTCAGTCATCAAGATAAATATTATTTGCTTGATTACAAATCGAATTTCTTGGGCGAAACATTAAAGGATTACGATCAAGCTGCATTGAAAAAAGCCATGTTAGAGCATCATTATGATTGGCAATACTTGTTGTATGTGGTGGCATTACATCGTTATTTAAAAACACGTTTGCCTCACTACGATTACAACCGAGATTTTGGTGGTGTGGTCTATGCATTTTTACGAGGAATGAATGGTTCGCCACAATCGGGCATCTTTTTTGATAAACCAGATTGGCAATTAATCCAACAATTAGAGGAATTATTTTAATGTTAAGCCTATTAAAATCCTTGCAAGAACAAGGTGTGATTACTCAAGGCGATTATTATTTTACTCAATTAATTGCTGATAAACAAAAAGATAAAGGCTATACCGAGCCCGTACAAAATTTAGCGATTTTATTAGCCGCACTTTGCAACTGGAGCTATACACAAGGCAATACTTGTTGTGCGTTAGATCGTTTCTTAGAACGTAATTTATTCGGCTTGGCTTATCGTCATACTGAAACGGATTTTTTGCTGCTGATCAATGAAAAGATTGGTTCACTTCCTGTATCAAAATGGCAATCAGCCTTAGCGGGGCATATTGCTTTTACACAAGATCCTGAAAATCAGATTGCGCCTCTCGTATTTCAATTTGGGGCGATTTATTTCTATCGAGCTTGGCAAGATGAATTCCGCGTTGCGCAATATATTAAAAACGCCTTGAAAAATGACCGCACTTTATCGGTGAAACCGCAACAAATTCGAACCTTATTAGATCGTTATTTCCCTCAACAACAAGCTCAAGTTGATTGGCAAAAAGTCGCAGTTGCAACGGCAGTGAAAAGCCCATTTTCTGTAATTACAGGTGGACCGGGAACAGGGAAAACCACAACGGTTACTCGCTTGTTATGCGTATTACAGGAATTATTTGGCGGCAAGCTTCATATTAAATTGGTTGCGCCAACAGGAAAAGCGGCGGCTCGTTTAACGGAATCTATCGAAAACGCTTTGGCACAAATGCCGATTTCAGATGAATTACGTGCATCCATTCCTAAAACAGCTGAAACGTTACATCGCCTACTAGGCGTTCGACCTTTTACCGATAGCGTGAAATATCATGCATATAATCCACTGCAAATTGATGTATTAGTAGTGGATGAAACCTCAATGATTGATTTGCCTATGATGGCGAAACTGGTGCAAGCGTTGAAACCCGAAACACGTTTAATTTTATTGGGTGATCAAGCTCAATTAGCTTCAGTAGAAGCGGGGGCTGTATTAGGGGAAATTGCACAATTTTTAACGCAAGATTATAGCCCTGCTCAAGCCGATTATATCCATGCAACAACAGGCTATACTGTGCCCACAGCTGGAGAGCATAGCCCGTTACGCGATGCCATTTGTCATTTAACCTTTAGTCGTCGTTTCCGAGATGATTCGGGCATTAAACAACTTGCTGAGCAAATTCAACAAGGAAAAGGCGAGGGCAGTGTGGCGACTTTTGCAGAATATCCACAAGAGTTGCATTTCCATCATTTTGATGAAGAGCAAGACGTTAAAGAATCGGTTCCACAAGTGGTGAAAAGTGCGGTTGAAAATTACCGTGTTTATTTAACCCAACTTCAAACTTATTTTGCACAGAAGAAAGATCTCAATGCAAAATTTACAGATGAAAAAGGCAACGAGAAAACTTATGCGGAAGCGATTTTAGATCGCTTTAATTCGGTGAGATTTTTGACCGCACTTCGAGCTTCGGCATTAGGTGTAGAAGAATTAAATCGTGAAATTGCTTTAGCATTACGAGCTGAGAAATTACTTTGGTTCCGTCAAGAAGACGATTGGTATATTGGTAAGCCAATTATGATTACCGAAAACGATCATAACGTGAAACTGTATAACGGTGATATTGGCTTGTGTTTAGCCAAAGGCAAAGTGTGGTTTGGTAATCGAGAGGTTTCTACCAGTCGTATTCCCGCTCACGAGCCAGCGTTTATGATGACGATTCATAAATCCCAAGGTTCAGAATTTGATCATACAGTCATGGTGTTACCAACAGAACTTAATCCAGTGCTTTCACGAGAGCTGGTATTTACTGGTGTTACCCGTGCGAAAAATCAACTTTCCGTATTTGCCAATGAAAAAATCTGGCAAAGTGCGGTCAGAAATACCGTAAAACGACAAAGTGATTTAGGCAAGTTATTACAGGAAAAAGAGGAGTAAAAAATGAAATTATATGTTTACGATCATTGCCCGTTTTGTGTGCGAGCTCGCATGATTTTCGGTTTGAAAAATCTGCCGGTAGAACTTGTAGTGCTTGCAAATGATGATGAAGCAACGCCAATCGGTTTAGTGGGTAAAAAGGTTGTACCAATTCTTGTCAAAGAAGATGGTACAGCGATGCCAGAAAGTTTGGATATCGTGCATTATGTCGATGAACATTTTGGTGAAAAAATCTTATCTGAACACGTTCGTCCTGAAATTGAAGCATGGTTAAAAGAAGTCGGCAGTTATTATGGTCATCTTACGACTGCACGCTTTACGCAAATTGGTTTAGCCGAATTTGAAACCCAGAGTGCGGTTGATTATTTCACTAAAAAGAAAACAGAATTTATCGGTGATTTTGCTGAAGACTGAAACCTATCTTGCTCGCTTAAAAGGCGATTTAGAGAAATTAGCTGTATTAATTCAATCTAAAAATGCCTTAAACGGCCAACTTTCTCTTGAAGATATTATCGCTTTCCCTGTATTACGAAATCTCACTTGTGTGAAAGGGATTGAATTTCCTCCAGCAGTTTTAGCTTACGTCACAAATGTGGCTAAGTTAAGCAATGTGTCGCTGTATTTTGATAAAGCCATTTAATCACTGCTGATTCATAGGCATTGGAAATACTAAAGTTTTGACTTGGATCATAGGTGCGGTCATTTTTTCAGTATTTTTTATTCATCGATCTATAATCTCTAACGTTTACTTTAATAAGAGCGTAGAGATATGGATCAGGAATACCAACGAGCGGTTACCCGCATTTGTGTGGAAACCGCTTTGTTATTGTTACAGCATGGAGCAGAAAGTGCTGTTGTCGTACAAATGGCACAGCGATTAGGTGTAGCTTTAGGCATTGAAAGCGTGGAGTGTGCTTTAACGGCAAATGCCGTCTTATTGACCACACTTTCTAAACAACATTGCATTACCACAGTGCGTAAGAATGTCGATAAAGGCATTAATATGCAAATCGTTACGGATGTTCAGCACATTGTGGTTGCCGTAGAGCATCATTTGTATGATTTGTCTATGGCACAAAAGAAATTGGATAAGTTAAAACCACTAAAATATAACCGTTATTTGGTGGTGTTTATGATTGGTTTATCTTGTGCCTCTTTTGCTCACCTTTCTGGCGGAGATATGACAAATTGTGCGATCACCTTTATTGCTTCTGCCATTGCCATGTTTGTTCGACAAGAAATTTCTAAACGTCATTACAATCCACTCATCGTTTTTGCCATTACCGCTTTTGTCGCCTCACTGATTTCCGGTGTCAGTTTGAAATATAGTTTAGGAAATGATCCTCATATCGCATTAGCTTCTAGCGTTTTATTACTCGTTCCAGGATTCCCATTAATTAATTCACTTGCGGATATTTTAAAAGGGTATGTAAATATGGGAATAGGACGCTGGACCATCGCTACGGTTCTCACTTTTGGTGCTTGTTTAGGTATTGTCTTTGCGTTAAATCTTTTAAATATTGTTTCTTGGGTGGGGTAATAAGATGTTTTTACTGAATTTACTCGATGATATGCTTTTTGCTGCCATCCCCGCAGTAGGATTTGCTTTAGTATTTAATGTTCCGCCTAAGGCCTTAAAGTATTGTGCGATTTTAGGTGCACTTGGACATGTCACACGAACTTTATTATTACACTTTGGTGTCCCAATTGTTTTTGCCACTTTTTTCGCCACTTGTGTGATTGGTTTTATTGGGGTGCATTTATCTCATCATTATTTAGCTCATCCGAAAGTCTTTACTGTTGCGGCAATTATTCCAATGATTCCAGGTGTTCATGCTTATAAAGCGATGATTGCTATCGTACAAATTCACCATTATGGCTTTTCCGATAAATTATTTGAGCAAATGATCAGCTCTTTTATCAATACCAGCTTTATTTTGGGCGCTCTTGTTTTGGGCTTAGCCTTACCAGGATTATTGTTCTATCGACAAAAACCTGTAGTGTAAAGGATATGAAAATAGGTATGTTTGCTTAAAAGACGTTTATAGATTTCACCTTTAGCGACATATTTTGTCGTTTGATAGTTTATGCTCATCTTGATTAATAGGAGTTAAATATGATTTATGAAGATATTTATATGCCCAAAGATGTTTCAGTTATTATCATTGGTGAGTTAACCCCATTGCTTAGAGAATGGAGTGGAATTATCAATGATGAGATAGAGGTTGTTTATTTATCCGAGGAAGATCTCTTTTCATTTAGAACAGATAAGAAAATGAATTTTATTATCTCAGATTTTTGCAGGTTGTCTATTTCAGCTAGATATTTTTTGCTTAAAAATGATAAATTGGGTGAACATCAAATTTTATATTTGTTTACAAATCAAGAAATTTTTTCCATTGATGAGGTTAAAATGATTTATACTTATCCTGTAAATTCAGAAAGTAGTATTTACCTTATTCAAAATAATATTCGAGGGATGATCAGGACTTTAGTTGGACCTCACCTGATTTCTATTTCTATTAGAGATTTTAAATATTTATTTGGTCATATTGGTTGCAAGCCAGCTTTTACTTTTGGTATAGGGAAAGGAAAAGAATATGATTCTAGAGTGAAAAAAGCTGTAGAGGTAGCTCTATGTAACATAAAGGATATTAATGAGGCTAAAGAAATTCTACTCTATATAACTTCAGGATATGATTTTAGTATAAATGAGTTTAATCAGATCAATGACCTTATTTTAGAAAAAGTAAGAGATGATGCGACTATAATGGTAGGTGTAAATATGGATATTACTCTAGAAAATATTCTTTTTTTAGATGTTTGGTATAGAACGTAGGAGGGTAATTAATGGAGAATAATAGAGCGGTTGATAGATTAATCAATAGTTTGAAAAAATTTGAATTAAAATACATTCCTGAACAACCTAAAACATTCTTAGAAATTATGGGGTGTGACAGTCGAGAAACTATTAGTAGTAACATTCTAAAGTTTTTTCTAGATAGTGAAGAGAAACATCAATTAGGGGATTTATGCTTAAGAATTCTATTGTCACTATATGCACCTAAGTATAGTAATAAATCATTCCATGTTAAAAACATTAAGACTGAAGTCGCAACTACAAAAGGAAATCGTATTGATCTTTGGATTGAAACTGAAGAAGAATTAATTATTATTGAGAATAAAATTTACCATACAGCGAATAATCCCTTTGATGATTATGAAAAAACTGCTCGAAAAGAAATAAAAACACTATCAAATGAAAAGGGAGTAAATTTAGAATTAATAAGTATTTTACTAGGCTTCAAAAACTACAATAAGAGCTTTAAATCGATTACACATTTTGAGTTTTTAAGAAAATTAAAAGCAGAGTTGGTAAATTACATAGACAACAATTATGTACTTTTTCTTAACCAATACATTGAAACCATGCTAAAAAAAGATACAAGTTCGGAGTTATATAAAATGAATAAAGAATCTGCTGATTTTATAAGAAGCCATATTGAAGAAATTGAGAAATTAGAAGAGATTCTTCAGAATACCTGTTCATATTATGAAACACAATTAAAAAATGTGATTGCCACACTAGATGATGGGGATTTAGGTATAACATGGAGTAATGTTGAACATAATAACGGTTCAGTAATGAAATATTCTGGTGCATTTTCTTATTCTAAACCTCTTAAATGGAGAAGAGACACTTATCAGCTATGGCTTGGCATCAACGTATCAATAATTTGTGTTGGTATATGTTTTTATAAAAATGATAGTCGAAAAGATAGTCACCAGAAAACAAAAGAAAAATTTGGTGATTATCTTAAATATGATGACGAAGCTAAAGAGTCTTATCTTTTAGATGAAAAAAATACAGGATGTACTGAAGAGGAGATTGCTAAAAAATTTATTGAAGTAATTAAAGAATTTCAGGAAAAGAGAAATGCGTTTTAGAAAGAAAACCTGCCTATCAGCAGGTTTTCTTTTATATGAATGCCAAATTAAGCATGGCAAGTTTGACAAGCAGCTTGGAACATCCAAACAAGTTTTTCTTGTTCTTTGATGTAGTCGCTCATTTGAGAAGCCGTACCTTCATCATCAGACTCACCCGCTAATTCAAGGATTTCACGTTGTTGTTCAAGTAATACTTTTAATCCTTCTAATGTGCCTTTTAAGCAAGATTGCGCATCACTTACCCCTAACTCTTCTTTAATACGTGAGTGTTGGAAGTATTGTGAATAACCGTTATGCGGTGTGTAGCCTAAAGTTAAGATACGTTCTGCCACTTCATCTACCTTTACTACTAAATCTGTGTAGATTTCTTCAAATTTGGCGTGTAATTCAAAGAAGTTTACCCCTTTAATGTTCCAGTGGTAACCGCGCACGTTGGTATAGAATACTTGATAGGTTGCTAATAATTCGTTTAATTTTGCTGCTAATGTTTCAGATGCTTTTTTATCTAAACCGATTGATGTTTTTGACATAGTATTTTCCTCTTTATTGTTGATTAAAATGTTGTTCCCTTGCTTGGGAAGTGCGGTCATTATAAGCATCGTTTTTTCTGATAGCTATTTCATATTACCTAGTTGTTTAATAGTTAAAATCTATCATAATAAATTATACATAGCTAAAAGCTTTTATTTTGAATTGCGAAAAAACTCTGTGAAGTAGATCACACATTCAATATTTCCCCTTTGACAGAATGAAACAAAGATGATTATGATCGATGGAAATCATTTTGTTCTAAGATTTGATTGCTTTACTTCATTTTCGAATGAAATGTTTGGCTAGGTTTAAAAACCAAAAATATGATTTTATTACTCATCAGGAGTTTAGTATGACAAAGCATTTTTCCTTTGAAACTAATGAATCTCGTCGTCATTTTATGAAACTTATGGCTGGCTTGGGGGCAGGTCTTGCATTTAGTGGTACATTAGGCACATTTGCACCAAAAGCCTTTGCTGCAGAAATTAAAGGTAAAACTATTGAAGCAGGGATTGCTTATCCGCTTTCTACCGGTTTTGACCCAATGACATCAAGTGGTGCGTCATCTTATGCAGCAAACTTGCACATTTTTGAAGGTTTGGTGGATTTGCATCCTGCAACTCGTGAACCTTATCTTGCTTTAGCAGGAAAAGAGCCAGAACAAGTTGATGAAACAACATGGCGCATTACGTTACGTGAAGGTGCAACGTTCCATGATGGCGCACCAGTCACTACTGAAGATGTGGTGTATTCTTTCAATCGTATTATGGATCCAGCCAATAAATCTTTATTTGTGATGTTTATTGATTTCATTGAAAGTGTGAAAGCTTTAGACGATAAAGTGGTGGAGTTTAAATTGAAATATCCATTTGCTTTATTTGCTAACCGTTTAACTTGCGTGAAAATTGTACCGAAACACGTGATCGACAAAGTCGGTCAATCTGCATTTGATGCACACCCAATTGGTTCTGGTCCATTCAAATTTGTTTCAGCAGTGAAAGATGACAAAATCGTCTTTGAAGCGTATGAACCTTACAATGGTAAATATCCAGCGCAAGTTGAAAAAATGTCTTGGTTATTACTTTCTGATGCCGCAGCTCGTGTGACTGCACAAGAGTCTAAACGTACTCAAGCAATGGAAAGCGTGCCTTATTTAGACATTAGTCGCTTGAAAAACAAAAAACAACAAGTGCAATCCGTTCAATCTTTCGGCTTGTTATTCTTAATGTTTAACTGTGAGAAAGCTCCGTTTAACAATCCAAAAGTACGCCAAGCGTTACACTATGGTTTAAACACTGACAAACTTGTTGATATTGTATTTGATGGTAATGCAGAAGCTGCAACATCATACTTACAAACGACTCACCCAGATTATATTAAGGCATCAACTCAATATCCTTATGATCCAGAAAAAGCAGCGGCATTATTAAAAGAAGCAGGTGTAACTGAGCTTAAATTTGAATTGCTCGCAACCGACCATGACTGGGTGAAAGAATCTGCACCGTTAATTTTAGAGTCTTGGAACAAGATTCCAGGTGTGAAAGTAACTTTACAACACTTACAATCTGGTGCGTTATACAGCAACAACGTGGATCCAGGTGTGTATGAAGTGGCAATCGCACCGGGTGACCCATCAGTATTCGGTAACGACTTAGACTTGCTTTTAAGCTGGTGGTATCGTGGTGATGTATGGCCAAAACGTCGTTTCCGCTGGAGTAACACCCCTGAATTTGCGAAAGTGACTGAATTACTCAATGCAGCAGTAAGAGCAAAAGATCACGCGGAAGCGAAAAAATCATGGGAAGAAGCGATTAACATTATTGCGGCTGAAGTACCACTTTATCCGATTGTTCATCGTAAACTTCCTTCTGCATGGGATGATAGCAGCCTTGAAGGCTATCAACCATTAGCAACAACCGGTTTATCTTTCCTAGGTGTGGGCCGTAAATAAAAGCACTTTTTAATTTAATGTTTTGGCTGTTGAGAGATCAACAGCCTTTTTTCTTTCTTTTTCACACCAAAGTGCGGTCATTTTTCTCTCTATTTTTCAATCATTTTTTCTCTCAATTTCATTTCCAAAAAATCTTTGTGAAGCCGATCACAGATTTGAATTTTGCTCTATGTACTTGGATTGACAGGGCTTAGGCTGAACACTATGATTACTGTAATTCATTTTGTTTTTGAATTTGATTGTTTTGCTTCATTTTTGAAGCCAACGAATTTCTCAAGCTAGAATAGGAGAGATCAGATGGAAATGATACTTCGATTATTGTTACGCCGATTGATGGCTTTGCCAGTCATGATTCTAGGTGTAACAGCTCTCGTTTTTGTGGTGCTTCAATTCACACCAGGTGATCCTGCTACGGTGGCATTGGGCGAAAGTGCTAGTGAAGCGGCAAAACAACTTTACCGCGAATCACATGGCTTAAATGATCCACTCTTTGTTCAATATTTTCGTTTCTTAGGTAATTTACTTGTATTGGATTTTGGTGTGACTATGCCACCAGAATTACCGATCAGTAGTATGTTAGCGAAATCTTTCCCAATCACTTTACAACTTACCTTAATTGGTGTGGTGTTTGCGGCAGTAGTGTCTTTCTCATTAGGTGTACTTGCCGCACTTTATCGTGATAGCTGGGTAGACCAAGTGATTCGTTTAATCTCTGTTGCAGCGGTTGCGACACCATCATTCTGGTTAGGTATCTTACTTATTCAATGGTTCTCTTTGGAATTAGATTGGTTACCTTCAGGTGGTTTTGTGCCATTCAGCGAAAGCCCAATGGGGTATATCAATTCTATGATTTTGCCATCTCTTGCACTTGCTGTGCCTGTGTGTGCGTCATTAATTCGTGTTGTGCGTACAACCATGGTAGAAGAAATGGATAAAGATTATGTGAGAACCGCGATTGGTAACGGTGTGCCTTATGCAACCGTTATTCGTCACAACGTATTACGCAATGCCTTAATTACACCTGTGACTGTATTAGGCTTACGTGTAGGTTACTTACTTGGTGGTGCGGTAGTTATTGAACAAATCTTTGACTTACCGGGCATGGGTAAATTGATCTTTAACGGTATCGTCAATCACGACTTACACTTAGTACAAGGTGTGGTTTTGACTATCGCCTTTACCTTCGTTTTAGTGAATATTATCGTTGATATTCTCTATGTGTTGATTAACCCTAAAATTCGGAGTCTATAATGTTTCGTCAAGGTTTAGCAGATCGATTAGCTGCAAGCGGTGCGAGATTCCGAGCACTTTCCACCGCATCAAAAATTTCATTATTATTCTTAGTTTTCGTTGCTTTAGTGGCAGTATTTGCCCCTTGGGTAGCAACACATGATCCATTAGAAGTGATCGCACGTATGCGTGCTCCAAGTGCAGAATATTGGTTTGGGACTGATCGACTTGGTCGTGATATTTTCTCTCGTATTGTGTACGGTGCCCAAACGTCCTTATTTATCGGTTTAGGTGCGGTAGCTTGTGCCATTATTTTCGGTAGTGTTTTAGGCGCAACTGCAGCCACATCCGAGAAATGGGGCAATGAAATTATTATGCGCTTAATGGATATTTTAATGGCTTTCCCAGGTATCGCATTAGCGGCAGTGTTATTAGCAACCTTTGGTAACTCTGTGCCGGTCATTATCATCACCATTGCCGTAGTATATACCCCGCAACTTGCTCGTGTGGTGCGTGCGAATGTGGTATCACAATGGGATGAAGACTATGTGCGTGCTGAACGCGTTATTGGTGGTAGCCGTACTTATATTCTTCTCAAACACGTTGTACGCAATACCGCGGCACCGGTTTTAGTCTTCGCAACCGTAATGGTGGCAGATGCTATTGTGTTTGAAGCCTCGCTTTCTTTCTTAGGCGCAGGTGTACAACCACCGCACCCTTCATGGGGTAACATCCTTTCTGAAGGTCGTAACATCGTATTAAACGGTGCATGGTGGGCGACAACCTTTGCGGGGGTAATGATTCTTTTAACTGTATTAGCCTTAAATATTTTGGCAGAAGGTCTTACCGATGCATTAGTTAACCCGCGCTTGAAAGGCGGTAAAAAACCAGAAGGCAAATCAGATGAACGTCTTTCTACTGATGTACAAGAAGCACTTGCTGAAGGTCTTGCACTAAAACGTTACTTACTCAAATTACATGAAAAAGAAATCACCCGTACGAATCGTATGCAATTAAATCCAAATGCAAAACCGATTTTACAAGTGAAAAACTTATCTATTCGTTTCCCAAATCGTTATGGTGAAATTCCATTGGTTGATAACATCAGCTTCACCGTAAATGAAGGAGAAACCATGGGGTTAGTAGGTGAGTCTGGTTGTGGTAAATCCATTACGGCATTCTCCATCATGGGCTTGTTACCAAAAACAGCAAAAATCACTGGGGAAGTGGTTTTCACCGACCGCAGTGGCAAACAACATAGCTTGCTTAACTCTAACAATCTAAGTGAATTACGTGGTTCTGAAATTGCGATGATTTACCAAGACTCTTTAAGTGCATTAAACCCATCAATGCGTATTAAAGACCAAATGGCACAGCTCATTAAACGTGGCAGCCACCATACCGCAGAAAAACTGTTGGAATGGGTACACCTTGATCCTGAAAAAGTGTTGAACCGTTATCCACATGAACTTTCTGGTGGTCAACGTCAACGTGTGGTTATTGCAATGGCATTAACTCGTGAACCGAAATTATTAATTGCCGATGAACCAACAACCGCATTAGACGTAACCGTTCAAGCAGAAGTAGTGAAATTATTGAATGAATTACGTGAAAAACTGGGTTTCGCGATGGTGTTCGTAAGCCACGATTTAGCATTGGTTGCACAGTTAGCTCACCACATTACGGTAATGTATGCGGGGCAAGTGGTTGAAATGGCGCCAACATCCTTATTGCTTGCTAATCCAACACACGAATATACACGTGGCTTATTGGGTTCTGTACTTTCAACCGAAGTCCGTGCGACACGTTTATATCAAATTCCGGGCAGCGTACCATCACCTTACGATTTTGCTACTGGTGACCGTTTTGCAAGCCGTTCATTACGACCAGATGCAAATCCGGATCAAAAATTGATATTAACCGCCGTGGAAGGCGAGCCATCTCACTTGTGGGCTTCTCATTTAGCTGAGCCTGTAACGGAAGCGAAAGGAGCATAATATGAGCAGTAGTATTAAAGTCATTAAAGAACAAAACATCATCGATTTAGAAAATATCGTGGTGCAATTTCCTTCTCGCGACGGTTCATTGTTTGGACGTAAAAAATTCACTGCGGTGAACAATGTGAGTCTTGGCATTAAAGCCGGAGAAACCATTGGTTTAGTTGGGGAATCTGGCTGCGGAAAATCTACCTTAGCTAACGTGATCATAGGGCTTCTTAAACCGACATCTGGTTTAGTGAAATTCAACGGTTTACAAATGCAATATGGTAGCTCAGAAGCGAGAAAACAATTCGGTCGCCAAGTATCGGTTATTTTCCAGGACCCTGCAACCGCACTGAATCCTCGTATGAAAGTGTTGGATATTTTGCGTGACCCAATGGATATTCACAATGTGTTACAACCCCATGAACGGGAAAAACGTGTGTATGACTTGCTTTCTCGCGTCGGCTTACCACGTTCTGCGGCACAAGTTGAGCCAACTCGTTTATCCGGTGGGCAAAAACAACGTGTAGCCATTGCACGTGCTTTAGCGCTGAATCCAAAACTGATCGTTGCAGACGAACCAACCTCTGCGTTAGACGTATCCGTACGTGCTCAGGTGTTAAACTTATTGGCGGACTTGAAAAAAGAACTAAATCTTGCCATGGTGTTTATCTCTCACGATATCCAAACCGTACGTCAAGTGTCCGACCGTATTGTCGTGATGTACGGTGGTCAAATTTTTGAAACCGGTAGCACTGAAGAAATCTTCAATAATCCAACAGTGGATTACACCAGAAAATTACTCGGTGTTGCACCGTCCTTGTTGTAAACAGATAAAATAAAACATCTTAAATTCGCCTTTACTGGTAACTACCGTACCGCCCACGGCAAATGTGCCTTGTTGTTCAATGGTTAAGGGGGCGGAAAGGCGGTGGTTGCGGCGGTTAAAGCGGCAAGTGCGGTCAGTTTTTGCGAAATTTTCATGGTTTAAGCTCCTGGTTTGTTTGTGAAGGTTGTCGGGTGTGGCGTTCAAAATACACTGTTGCCATTGCAATCGCAGCGGTCATCAATGCCGTTGTGGTTAAGATAATAAGGGGCTGCGGCGGTAAAACGGCGGCCAGCTCTGCGCCGATAACGAATAAGGTCGTCTGAAAAATCCAAAGCCGTTGCGGGTGGCGGTGTTCGGGCTTGTTGTGCGGCGTGTTGGCGGCAACCCCGAGATAAAACACACCCAAACCGAGCCACAGCATTCGGGCGGACTCAGCGGTAGCGGTGCTGTTTTGGTGCAGCCACGCCAGTGCCACCGTTGCCAAAGCGATGCCGATCAGTACGGCATAATGGCTGTACGAGGGCAATGCGCCCGAGTTTTGCGCTTTGTGTTCGTCGATAAAATAGGAAAACTGCATCACATAAACCGTAAACATCGCAAACAGAATCACAATCACGGGCAGTGTGCCGATTTCAAACTTCGCTGCATGGAAATAAGGGACTATGTCGATCACGGTTTCGCCGAAAAAAATAATCACCAGCCCGTTTAGGCGTTCGAGTAGATGCGGAAAATTCACCGCAGGTTGCTTGTGGCTGACAAAGGCGGGCAAAATCCAACCCAAGCCGAAACCGCCCAGCGCAACCCACTGCCCGATATTGGCGGGAAATAACAGCGAACCGAGCACCGTCGTCGCCGTCAATCCGCGCAATCCCGCCACCAGCTTGATTCTGCGGCGTTGTTCGGGGGAAGCGTGACGAGCAAGCTATAGGGATTTGTGTTGATTAGGGGAAATGGCAATGCCGTTGTGAGGAAAATTCAGTAATCAGGCTTTCAGACGATCTTTTATTTTCACTATACTGAAAATCAGCCTGTAAAACCCTTTAATTTTGCATTATAATGAAAACAATCTAGCAAAATTTAGGAAGTTTTCATTATGCTGCAAACTGTATTTGACCGCCCCATTTATCTCAACCGCTTGAAAAAATACCAAAACAGCGAATTTATCAAAGTCATCACCGGCGTGCGCCGTTCGGGCAAGACTTTTGTGCTGGAAATGTTCCGCCGTTATTTGCAAACCAGCGGCGTGGCAGAGGCGCAGATTGTGTTTTTGAACTTTGAATCCATGCAGCACCAAGCCTTGCGCACCGCCGAAACGCTGTACCGCTATGTGATGGAGCGTGCGCAGGCGGGGCAGAAAATGTATCTGTTTTTTGATGAGATTCAACGGGTTGCAGACTGGGAAGATGCCGTGAACAGCCTGCGGGTGGATTTGGATGCGGATATTTATCTGTCGGGCTCAAATTCCTCGTTGCTGTCGGGCGAGCTGGCGACGCTGCTGGTGGGGCGAATGGTGGAAATTCCCGTGTTTCCCCTTTCATTTCAAGAATATATGCAGTTCCGCCAATTCGACGGCGTGCCGGACACACTTTTTCCCGAATATGTGCAGCGTGGCGGTTTCCCCGCCACGGCGTTGGTGGAAGACGAAGAAGTGCGCCACACGATTTTGGACGGCATTTTCAATTCGATTTTACTCAAAGATGTGAGCGAGCGTGCCAACCTGCGCAACGATGGCGTGTTGAGCCGCCTCGCCACCTTTTTATTGAGTGAAACAGGCAACAGCATTTCCATTAACAACATAGCCAACACCCTGAAAAACGAGGGTACGGGCGCAAGCAACAACGCCATTGCCAAATATGTGGACCTGCTGGAACAGGCGTTCATCTTCTACCAAGCCCGCCGCTACGACCTGCGCGGCAAAGTCCACCGCACCCAAGCCAAGTATTACACCGTCGATACCGGCTTGCGCAACGCCAACTTAAACCAATCCTTCCGCGACAATTTCGGGCATCAAATTGAAAACATTGTGTTTATCGAACTGTTGCGGCGCGGCTACCAAGTAGATGTCGGCAGCTACGACAACACCGAAATCGACTTCGTGGCGAAAAAAGGGGCGGAAATCCAGTATTTTCAGGTAGCCATACAACTGCCCGAAAACAGCAACCGAGAAATCGGCAATTTAGTCAACCTGCCCGACAATTACCAAAAAACCGTGCTGACGGCGAACAGAATGGATGTGGGCGAAGTGGATGGGGTAAAAGTGGTGCATGTGGTGGATTGGTTGGTGGGTGAATCCTAAATAATGGATTTCACTATTTAGTGATTTTATTAAAACTACTAATTTAAAGGAAAAAACAATGCGAGTTTCAAAAATTCAAATTAAAGATTTTAAAAGATTCCACGATCTAACAATTGATTTAGGAAAAGAGCCTAAAAAAATAATAGCTTTAATCGGACCAAATGGGTGCGGTAAAAGTAGTGTACTAGATGCTTTTGTTTCCAAAGTAATTACTGCTAGCTCCCCTAGAGTTTCAAAAGGATATATTCCACAGCATTTTTGGAGAAATAAAGATAGCCGATGGGATTCAATCAAAGTTTTAGATAAGGATGAAAATGAGATAATTCATAAAAATAATGAAATATCAATAAGAAGTCCATATAGATATAATACGAGTCTAGATATTAAAGAAATAAAAGCTGTTAAACACATTCAAGAAAATGAAGATGGCGAAATATCTACTATTCATATAGATGATAGAATAGAAAATAACTACAGATTATTATTGGCACAATACAGGGATTATTTAGAAGAAAAGAATGTAAAGCCATCAGAAGCAAAAGAATATATTATGGGGGATTTAAATGATTCAATAAAAAGATGTTTAGACTTGGAAATTGTTAATTTGGGTAATGTTGAAAAAGGAGAGGGTTCTATATTCTTTAAAAAATCAGATTCAGATCTAAAATTTTCTTTTAATCATCTTTCCTCAGGAGAAAAGGAAGTTGTTGATATTATTTTAGATCTTTATCTAAGAAAATCAGAATATAAAGGAATGATTTATCTTATTGATGAACCTGAATTGCATATTAATACAGCTATACAACGAAAATTACTTCACGAAATAAATAACCTTATTGATGATGAAGGACAAATTTGGATTGCTACGCACAGCATTGGTTTTATGAGAGCTATTCAGAGTGATTTCGCTGATATTTCTCAAGTTATTCAATTTGATGATAAAACAAAATATGCAAGTGAACCGGTTACTTTAGAAGCCATCAAACCAAATCGAAAAAACTGGCAAGCCATATTTGCCACCGCATTAGATGATTTAACGGGGCTCATTGCACCCAGAAGAATTATTTATTGTGAAGGTAAAGCCAATAAGAGACCACAAGAACAAGGAATGGATGCTCAAGTTTTAAACAATATATTTGGACAAACTTATCCTGATACGGTTTTTGTATCTAGTGGTGGCAATACCGAATTAGATCAAAGAAGTGAAATCGCACTTGCTATACTCGGAAAAGTTTTTCCTGATTTAGAAATATGGGTTTTTAAAGATAGGGATATGGCTTCTGGAAAAACTACTACTGAACAAGATAGGCAGGAATATTTAAAAAATAACAATGATAATCATAGAATAATGAAAAGATGGGAGATTGAAAATTACCTATTTGACAAAGAAGTATTAACTGCTTATTGCCAAAATAAAGGTTGTTGTTTAGATGAAAGTACATACGATATAAAAATTTCTAACATTTATGATAAAGATGTTAAATCTCTAGTTGGGTATATTAAAAATTTGTGTCAAATTTCTGGATCCATCAATCCTGATAAGTTCAAAATAGAATTATCAAAATACATTACACCTGATATGGAAGTTTATAAAGAATTAGAAAAATGCATTTTTAATAGAGAGTAGATTTTAAATAATCAGAGTATTCAGTTATGACCACCAACCGCAACATCAACGATCTCTACGCCTTCACCCAAGTCGTCAAACTCGGCAATTTCAGCCAGGCGGCGCAGGCGCTTGGGCTGCAGCCGTCTGCGCTCAGCCACCGTATGAACGACTTGGAAAACCGCTTAAATACCAAGCTGTTAAACCGTACCACCCGTTCCATGTCGCCCACCGAGGCGGGGCAGCGGCTGTATGAGCGGATTGCGCTGATGTTTGGCGGGATTCAGGAGGAGCTGGGTGCCTTGGTGGATTTCACCCACGAAATGCGCGGCAAAATCCGCATTAACTGCCCCGAACGCCCCGCCTACGAGCTGATTTACCCCAGATTAAGCGTTTTTTTGCGGACAATCCCGATGTGGAGCTGGAGATTTTTATCAACAACAGCTATTGCGACATCGTGGCGGAGCGGTTTGATTTCGGCGTGCGCTGCCGCTGAAGGCGTTTTTCTTAAAGGCAGGCGAGGTGCCGCGGGCGATGGCGGAGGGGCTTTTTAAAACCTTTTATCTGACCGAAAACGGCGAGCAAATCAACATCAATTTTTGCCAAGAGGGGTAGGCTGTGGGCGACTATATGGCGTTGTTTGACTTTGTATGGCTTATTGCAGTATGTTTCCGACACCGAAAAAAATTACCGAGTATCGTGTTTTGGTTGATGGGCAGCTTTTTGTAAACAGATAAAATAAAACATCTTAATTTATGACCTCACTTTAAAAGTGCGGTTGTTTTTTTGCTATTGTTTGTTTTAAGGTGTTGATAAACATATTTCGAAAGTCTTTTAGCGTTTAGGTTTTTTTATCAAATAGCGTAGAATAGGAATATAAAAATAAGGAGATTTAACATGCAACAAAAAATTCAACAAGCATTAGCCAATTCGCCACTTTCAAATGCAATTCTTTCTGCATTAGAAGAACAAGAATGGAAAGGTTTTTTACCGGCTGAAAAAGTGCGGTCAATTTGTGATGAATTTAAGCTTACGCCTGTTCAATTAGGTTTGGTGCTTTTGCCTGTAGCGGCTTGTTATAGTCACACACCCATTTCAGAATTTCATGTTGGAGCGATTGCGATTGGTGAAAGTGGTGATTTTTACTTTGGTGCGAATCAAGAGTTTCAGGGTGACAGCATGGCTCAAACCATCCATGCTGAGCAAAGTGCGATTAGCCATGCATGGTTACGTAATGAGCCTCGCATCACGGATATCGTGGTGAATTACACGCCTTGTGGTCACTGCCGTCAATTTATGAATGAGCTTTATCAAGCGGAAGATTTAAAGATCCATTTGCCACACAGCCAAAATAATCCACTTCCTCAATATTTACCCGATAGCTTTGGTCCGAAAGATTTAGGTGTTGATTTGCTTCTATTAAACAAAGAAGAACAAGGTTTCACTTTGACGACGGAAGATGAAGTGGTAAATAAAGCGATTTTAGGCGCCAATAGAGCACATTCACCTTATTCTAAAAGCCCTCATGGTGTAGGCATTTTATTTAACAATGGGAAAATGATTTGCGGTCGATATGCAGAAAATGCAGCATTTAACCCAAGTTTACCAGCAATGCAAACGGCGATTAATTTTGCTTATTTAAATCAATTGGATGTATCAAAAATTGAGCGAGTGGTATTTGCAGAGAAACCGTTGCGTTTAAGTCACCGGAAGATGGCAGAGCAGTTATTGAAGAGCCTCTGCAAGGTGAAAATGGAATATATTAGCCTGTAAGAGCGGTCAAAAATGAATGAGTTTTTGAACGAAAAGAAAAGGCGAACAGAGATAACCTCTCATGTTCGCCTTTCTTTTCACTGATTTTATGCTAATTCAGCACGTAATTTTTTCGTGACATCAACCATCACTTTTAATGCCGCAATTGTTTCTGGCCAACCGCGCGTTTTTAATCCACAGTCTGGGTTTACCCATAAACGTTCTTTCGGCACCACTTGCAACGCTTTGCGAAGAAGATGTTCAATTTCTTCTGCTGCAGGTACGCGTGGACTATGAATATCATATACACCTGGGCCAATATCATTCGGGTATTTGAAATCACCAAATGCGGTGAGTAATTCCATGTCAGAACGAGAGGTTTCGATAGTAATGACATCGGCATCTAAGGCTGCAATAGCCGGTAGAATGTCGTTAAATTCGGAATAACACATGTGCGTATGAATTTGGGTATCATCTTGGCAACCCATTGAGCTTAAACGGAAGGCTTCGCCCGCCCATTTCAAATAAGCATCCCAATCTGCACGTTTTAACGGTAAACCTTCACGAATAGCCGGCTCATCAATTTGAATCACTTTGATGCCTGCCTTTTCTAAATCTAATACTTCATCAGAAAGTGCTACCGCAATTTGTTTACAAACTGTTTCACGGGAAATATCGTTACGCACGAAAGACCATTGTAAGATCGTGACTGGGCCAGTTAGCATGCCTTTCATCACTTTATTGGTAAGGCTTTGGGCATATTGCGACCAGCGTACTGTCATTGGTTCTGGGCGAGTAACATCACCGTAAATCACTGGTGGTTTCACGCAACGTGAACCATAACTTTGTACCCAACCAAATTTGGTGAAAGCAAAACCATCGAGTAGTTCGCCGAAATATTCCACCATGTCGTTACGTTCTGCTTCGCCATGTACCAATACATCTAAGTCTAATTTTTCTTGCTCACGTACAACAAATTCAATTTCTTTTTTCATTGCAGCTTCGTAATCAGCTAAGCTGAGTTCGCCTTTTTTGAAGGCAGCACGGGCATGACGAATGGCTGTTGTTTGTGGGAAAGAACCAATATTTGTCGTTGGCAGAAGTGGTAAATTTAACCATGCATTTTGTAATTTAATGCGTTCCGCAAATGGCGATTTACGTTGGTCAGCATTTTTCGGTAAGTTTGCTAAACGTTCTGCCACACAAGAGCGGTGAATTTCATGTGAGTTTTTACGAGCATCTGCAGCTGCTTGAGAAGCCGCTAATTCAGCTTGAACGGCTTCACGACCTTGCTCAAGTGCGGTCTTAATAACACGTAATTCTTGAATTTTTTGTAATGTGAAAGCCAACCATTGATATAGTTCAGGTTTATTTGCTTGAAGTTGCGTTTCAACTTCTAAATCATAAGGCGAGTGGAGAAGTGAGCAGCTTGGCGCAATCCACAAACGATCGCCTAATTTCGCTTTTAATGGCTCAACCACATCTAACACTTGATTCAAGTTTGCACGCCAAATATTACGACCATCAATGACGCCCACAGATAAGATTTTGTCATAATCCGCAAAGGCAGCGAGTTGTTCTGGTGCGCGTACTAAGTCGATGTGCAAACCTGCTACAGGTAAGGCTTTTAACAAATCAGCGTGTTCTGCCACAGAACCGAAATAAGTCGCAAGCAATAATTTTGCTTTCACTTGTTCAGCAAAAGTAGCGTAAACCGCTTTATAAGCCGCAATCCATTCTATCGGTAAATCTAAGGTGAGAGCGGGTTCATCAATTTGAATGTATTCCACACCTTCTGCAGCTAACGTATTTAAGATTTCAACATAAACCGGTAGGAGTTTTGCTAATAAATCAAAGCGATTAAATGTCGCACCTTTTTCTTTACCTAACCAAAGAAAGGTGAGTGGACCAACGATTGTTGGTTTAACTTGATATCCAAGCGCTTTAGCTTCACGAATTTGTGTTACATAATGTGTTGGATTTGCTTTAAATTGTGTTTCTTTATGGAATTCTGGCACGAGATAGTGATAGTTGGTATCGAACCATTTTGTCATTTCAATCGCAAATTGGGTTTTATTACCGCGCGCCAATTGGAAATATTGATCGAGTGTTAAGTTTTGGCTATCGAAACCAAAGCGAGCAGGAATCGCACCTGTTGCCACTTGTAAATCTAAAATGTGATCGTAAAGTGTGAAATCAGCCACCGCGACAAAATCAGCATTTGCCTTAGCTTGGTGTTGCCAGTTTAGTTCACGTAATCTTTTTGCAATATCTAATAAATCCGCTTCCGCAATTTCGCCACGCCAGTAACGCTCTTGAGCAAATTTAAGTTCACGCTTTGCACCAACACGCGGAAATCCTGCTAAATGAAATGTTGTCATATTTAATCCTTCTATTGTTTTGTTTAGTTTAGACGTCTAAACGTCTGTTCATTAATAGAATGCAATAGAATTAAAGATTATACAACTTCATAATTTTCAGCATTTACATGAATAAAATTAATAAAAAACTCTTTAAGGTTTCTAAAAAGGAGAAAAAAGATAAAAAATAACCGCACTTTAAAGTACGGTTACATATAATGTTGAATAGTTTATGAAATTATTCAACACCAACCATTACAGAGGTCGCTTTGATAATCGCATATGCTTCTTTACCAACAGCTAAACCTAATTCTTTTACTGCATCGATAGAGATGGTAGAAGAAATGATGTTACCGTTACCGATATCAATGTGTACGATTGCGTTCACAGAACCAGTTTCGATTGATTTTACAGTACCTTTAAGTTGGTTTCTTGCACTAATTTTCATTTAGCATTTCCTTATGTTTAAGTTAAAAAGAGTGGGTATTATATAGATAAATATATAAGTTAAAAATACTACTTAATTGGTAATAAACCTTTCAAGATTTGCTCGGCATTTTCTTTGCTTAACGTATAACCGTAATTAATCTATTTGACTAGAATTTAAGTAAAAAATAACCGCACTTTTTCATGCGGTTACGTTATTCTATAAGCATTTAGCTGGTTTTGGCAGACCTGCCAGTTTCGTTGCTTGCTTAGCAGGTCCGTCAGGGAAGAGTCGTTGCAAATAGCGGCTATTACCTTTATCGGCACCTAATTTTTCTGACATTGCTTTTACCAGCATTCGAATCGCAGGAGAGGTGTTATATTCTTGGTAAAAATCACGCACAAAATAAATCACTTCCCAGTGAGCATCGGTCAGTTCTACACCTTCTAGCTGAGCGATGCGTTTTGCTACATCCTCATTCCAATCAGCAATATTAAGTAAATAGCCAAAGGCGTCTGTTTCGATTTGTTTTTCTTGCACGGTAATCATATTAATTCACTTCTTTAAAGCTGATCATTTCGTTATCGGAGTAGTCAGACGTATCTTCATCATCAAATTTCATTGGCTCGATGCGTTCTTCATCAAATGCGGTATCCCCTTCAATGCCATCAAGTGATTGACCATGTTTAATACCTTTGAAATCGAAGAGTTTTGGGTCACATAAGTGTGACAACGTAATATTTTGCATGGCGCTAAACATGGTTTCTAAGCGACCTGGATATTGACGGTCCCAAGTATTTAACATTTCTTTCACCACTTGACGTTGTAAATTTGGTTGAGAACCACACAAATTACAAGGGATAATTGGGAATTCTTTCGCTACGGCATATTTTTCAATATCTTTTTCCTTACAATAAGCCAATGGACGAATCACGATTTGCTTGCCGTCATCAGAAATTAATTTCGGAGGCATCGATTTTAGTTTCCCACCGTAGAACATATTCAGGAAGAGGGTGGCCAACATATCATCACGATGGTGTCCAAGTGCAATTTTTGTTGCGCCAAGTTCAGTTGCCGTACGGTATAAAATACCACGGCGTAGGCGAGAGCAGAGAGAGCAAGTTGTTTTGCCTTCTGGGATTTTCTCTTTCACGATGCCATAAGTATTTTCTTCAACGATTTTATAATCCACACCAATACTTTGCAGATATTCAGGTAAAACATGCTCCGGAAAACCAGGCTGTTTTTGGTCTAAATTGACTGCAACGATATCAAATTTAATCGGAGCGCTTTGTTGTAAATTCAACAAAATATCAAGCAGTGTATAGCTGTCTTTACCACCAGAAAGGCAAACCATTACTTTATCACCATCTTCAATCATGCCAAAATCAGCAATTGCATTGCCTACATTACGACGAAGACGTTTTTGCAATTTATTGAAATTATAAGTCTGTTTTTTATCTTGGTTTTGTTCTGTCATATTGATTTACTTTAGCTAATAAAAAAGCCCTGAATAACTTCAGAGCTTATAAATTCTGTGGTGCCTAGGGTCGGACTCGAACCGACACGGTTATTCACCGGCGGATTTTGAATCCGCTGCGTCTACCAATTTCGCCACCCAGGCATTTGGGTTGTTCTGAATTATACGTTTATCTTACTTCGTTGCAAGTAAAATTTCATTAAAAACGTGTAGTTGTTTTAAATTTCATCAACTTGTATTCAAAGATAAAAGGGAAGTTTAAAATTATTTGATACGTTGTCACAAATAATGGGTAAAATAAAAGCTTAGTATTTCTACTAAGCTTTATGATTATCTAATTAAGCGGTTTGACCAGCAAGGTTACCTAAATCTTTATCGATTAAGAATAAGCCTTTGCCATCTTCGCCAAGAAGATTTAATTTGTCTAAAATACCGCTGAATAATTTCTCTTCTTCGTGTTGTTCTGCAACATACCATTGTAAGAAATTGAATGCTGAGTAGTCTTTTTCTTCAAAAGTTTTACCTACTAATTCATTGATTTTACTTGTGATCAATTTTTCGTGTTCGTAAGTTAATTCAATAATTTCTTTTAATGATTTGTACTCATGTGCAGGTGCTTCAATTGCAGTGATTACCGCTAATGCACCAGTTTCATTTAAATAAGTGAATAATTTACGCATGTGTTGCATTTCTTCTGCAGCGTGTTCTGATAAGAATTTAGCTGCACCTTCAAAACCATTTTGTTCGCACCATGCACTCATTTGTAAGTAAAGGTTTGAAGAGTAGAACTCAAGGTTCATTTGATCATTTAATAATTTGATTACGTTTGCTGATAACATTTTGTATTCTCCTTCTAAAATTATAATGTTGCTAAATCACGATCGATAAAGTAAAGCGAACGACCGTCTTCACCCAACAAGTTAAATTTATCAATAATGCTATTGAATAATTTTTCTTCTTCGTGTTGTTCTGCAACGTACCATTGTAAGAAGTTAAAAGTAGAATAGTCTTTGTTTGCAAAAGTCACTTCAACTAATTCATTAATTTTAGAAGTAACGAGTTTTTCATGTTCAAGTGTGGTTTCAAATACTTCTTTAAGTGATTTGTAGTCATTCTTAGGCGCATCAATTTTACCTAAAAGTGGCATACCACTTGTTTCACTCACATATTTGAATAATTTTTGCATGTGTTCTAATTCTTCATCAGCATGACGAAGTAAAAATGCTGCAGCACCTTCGTAACCGTGTTTGCTACACCAAGAACTCATTTGTAAATAAACATTAGAAGAGTAGAACTCTAAATTGATTTGTTCATTTAGCTTATTTGCGATTGCTTTATTAAGCATAACCAACTCCTTTCCTTATTAAGTAGAGATTAAAAATAAAAACAAGACTGCTTAACTTGTCATCGGTGTACATTCTAATCCTACAAATGAGAATAAGCAAGCATTTTTTTAAAATTATTTTTATAAGCTACTAATAATAAAAGAAAAATCAATGTTAATTATTCTCATTTATGCAATATATGTAAAATAAATTCTCATTATCAGAGCAAGAATGATGAAATCTAGTGAATTGATGTATGCAATTGTATTCAGAATTCACGTAGCGTTATCTCAAAATTTCATTCTAATTTAATTATTCCATCTCAAAGACATCCATTTATTTCTTTTATATCCATAATCCCAAATTGCCTTATTTTGACCAGCGCATGAAAGTAGGATAGTTATCTATTTTTATTTGTGACGTATTTACACATTCAATTTAACATAATATATATTATGCGAAATTAGTTATCAGGTTAGCGGAAACTACGGATTAAATAAATCACACAGTTATGCACAAGTCACAGGTACTAGCAAAACAAGACAAAATAAGGCTAGATAGCACGTTGTAACGCGATACTTTATCGTTTTATTGAATGGTTTAGTTGAAGTGTCAAGGAAATGTAAAGATGATTAACGCATTTTTCATTGCGTTTTGTGCGTGGTTTTATATCGCTATTGTTTCTGCAGGGGCGAGTTTTATTTTGTGATTTTTTATAAAATAGAACGCGCAACATTTTCATTTTTTCAAATAAAGATCGCTGTTTCTCGGGGCTGCAGCCGCTGCCCCTTACGTCAGGGGAAATGCGCGGCATTTTCCCCCGACACCCCCAATAATCGTTAGTTAGCAAATGATGCGTCGCGTCCTCGCACAGCTGCGGGCGCAACGCACCATTTGACTAAAACAAATTGTTCTTATCGAATTTTTTCATTAACTGATCTAAATCTACCTCATTTTTTGAATCATTAACTACCCTTGTGTGCATCAATAATAAAATATCACTTTTTTCAAATTTTGAAGATTTTCCAAAAATCCAAGAAGGCAAACCGAAAGCAGATTGATCGCTTTTATCTGTTTTTTGCTCACTTAAACCGCCAAGAATAACTAAAGCGCCATCATTAACATAAACCGTAGAATCTACTAATCTTTTTAACAATGTAGGCGTATCGTTTACACCTGTTTCTGTTCTTGCAAAATTTGACAATTCAGAACGCACATTAACTTTTATTCCATTATCTGTAATGGTTGGTTTAATATTAAAAATAACACCTGATGAACGGTAATCAATACTTCTTGTTCTGATACCATTATCATAACTTTCAGCCCCCAATACTGGCACATCTGAACCAACAACAAATGAACCATTTTCCGCATCTAAAACACGAATTACAGGCGAAGAAATAACATTAAATCTTGATTCTGTATCAAATATGCTAAACAACGCATTTACATCTGAAGTTTTTAAAGAAATCAAATTATCAGAAGTATTTCCTATAGAAAAATTCAAAGATAGCTTTGATTTTAAAATATTGGCTAAAATATTAAGCCCTGATTGCGAATTATCGCTTTTCTTCACTTCTAAAATTCTAGCAGTCACAACTACTTGAGCAGGCTTTACATCTAACTGCGGAAGTACTTTTTTTACTTTATTTATCGTTTCTTGGTCTGCGTGAACTACAAGAACATCACCTTGAGAATTAATTGAACCTTTAAATTTTTGGTTTTCGTTTACATCAGAAGATGAAGTTACAAGCTCTTTAATGTTATTTGATAAATATTCAACACCTCTATACTTAGGCTTGTAAACAAAACTATAGCCCTTAATTTTTATAACTGGTTCAACATACTTAAGATAATCTACACCATTCTTTTTACTAATTTTGATATTCATATTTTCAAAATAACGGTTAAAAAACTCCTGTTTGTCCACGTTATCAGTTAAATAAAAAGAAACCTTTTTATCTAGTACTAAAACATTTGGATCTAACATATAAGGGCGATTTAAAAATTCTTCGTAAATCATACCTATTGCGCGTTTCAGCTCTAAATCCTCTATTTTTATTGAATCTGCATTAGCAAAAGAACTGAATAAAAAAAGAAATAATAACAATGCTCTATTTTTCATTTCTAAACCCTCCTAAAAAATCTTTTTTCTTGCCTGAACCTGAATAGACTGTAACTCTCTCACCATCAATTAAACCGACTAACATATTCCCTTTTTTAGTAAAACGGCTTGAAGGTTCATATCGAAGATAATTGCCATCAGTCAAAATCACTAACTTTTCGCCTTTTCTCTCTAAATAACCTGTTATGCGCCAATTTGAAGAAATGGGAGTTTTTTCTAACTCATTTTGTTTTGCTTGATAACGCTCTTTGGCAGTCAATTCAGTAGTAGCGGAAACTTTTACATTCTCTACTGGGGCTTGCTCTATTTTTTCTGTTTTTGTCTTAGTTGAGATAAAACTGAAATATAAATAAAAGCAGCCAAAAACCATTAAAAGTAAAGGGATAATAAATTTCAAAATTATAAATTTATAATTCAATAACTTATTTCTACCGTCTATCGACCGTTCTTCTGCGTTCTCTTTATCGTAGCTTTTATAAAGATCAAATATTTCGGGGTTATACTTTGACTGAATAGAATGAATCAAATTAGTTTTAAATGTTTTTGAACCTGAAAAAACATCTATTCTATAGCGTTGGTTAAGTCCCAATGCTTTTAACTTTGTCATTCTGTAAGTTGTCTCAATTCTATCCTTAATGAATCTAGGTATTGTTGCCACAGATTGAGAAATTACAACAAGATCACAAGTATTCCCCTTATCATTAACAAAGTGTCGGTGTTCGGCTATAAAACTTCTATGCTCCTCTTTTATTTTTTTAGATTCATCAAAAATTCGCCAAACTTCATCTAAACAAATTAAATCTCCGTTTTTTGAAATTGTGACATCATCACTAGAACCTTTATAGGGAAAGAAATTATCTTTTAATACATCTTCATCAAGTACCTTTACAATTTCCCCTAATCTATCCAATTCAATTTGATTGTCTTCTTTTCTTTTCGCATTTAGTCGCTCAACATAAGATAAAAAATTATCTTGATTAATCCCCTCTATATTGGTTACAACTCTACGGCCTGACAAGAAGGCGGGCAAAATCACAGAATGAACCACCTCATAAGTTTTGCCGCTACCGGGTATTCCAATATAAGCATTTATAGCCATACTTCCCCCCTTCTTTCCTATCCTATTACCGGTATTCTTCTAATAATGAATCTAATAACATAGGCAGAAAAAACTATCTTCAATCCTGTTCCAACTTTAAAAAGAGCCAAGAAATACAAAACACCACTAGGCAACCCACCGAACAAATTCGAGATTGAATTAGCCAGAGAATCTAACCCAATCAAATTAGCTAAAACTGGAGTAAATTCCAAAACAATGAAATACAATGCAAAAAAGGCAAAAAATTTAGGAATAGTTTTACCAAAAACAAAAGAAACTACACCTTTCAAAAAAGATAAAATGGCACCCATTTTCTTCCCCCTTTCTTATGAAGATAAAACTATTCTGATTGCAAAAATATTGTAAATAATTAAAAACAACGCACTGATACCAGCCGCTATTTTCTCAATAATTGTGCAATGAACATCTAAAGTTAAATTTGAACCAAAAAAATCAATATTGAAAATTGGGCAACTTCCTGCGGGGACGTTAAAATTAAGAGTGGATAACAAACTATCTTTTAAATTCAATAGCGGTTGTAAAATCTCAATTCCAGTGATTAAAGGTAAATCAGGCTCTTTATAATCTGATTTTTCTTCTTCCTTTGTTTCAGCAGATTCAGCTGGTTTTGAAATACTAGACGCTTGAGAATTAGAAACAGCTCCAGTATTTGAACCTACACTAGAATTTGAACCTGCATTAACTTTTCCATCACTAGAAATATTAGTATCTGCGCCTGAACCTGTAGCGGGATTTAAATTTCCTGCATTATCCAATGCTCCTGAAGTTGTTGGCGGTGCAGGTTTGTTTCTTTCCTCTACATCCTCTACCGTCTCTGTTCCTTTTGCTATTGGATTTGCTTTTCTATATTCATCATAAGATGAAATTGACGAGGTTCTATCAACAAAAGAACCTAATTGATAACTTACCCTATCTTTCGCTGAAACACTTGATAGATCTAACGATTGTAATTTTCTGCTAGTATCTACGTTCACTGTTTGGCCGCTAGATGTTCTTACTGCATTTCCATTTGCTGCAAAATAATCATTTTTCATATTCTCAAATGAATTTGTAATTGCTTTCGGAGAAACTACATAATCCCTTTTAGCTCTTTCTTCTATCGTTCCAATTCTATGAACTATTTCTATATTTTCTTTTTGTTCTTCCTTTGTTAAATCATCTTCAGTATTTAAATCACTTCTAGGTTTTACTATTGATACAGGGACTTGAATATCTTCTGTTCTTGTAAAAAAAATCTTATCTAAACCACCAAAAGAAGTCTCATAGGCTTGATCTAGGCTTATTTTTTCATCTTCTGCAATTTGCTTTGCCTGAAAAATATGGCTAGAAATATCATCTTTTGATAATTCAAAAATGCTTTTTTTTATTAATAAAAATTCATCATTAGGAAATGTTTTTTTAGAAAAATAATCGCTTTGCGTGCGGTGATCATTGCTTGACACTTCAACAGGTTTGTAATAACTGCGGTAAATTAAGGCTCTGTAATCATCAGTTAAATCTAAATATGCCTCTTTCTCCTCTGAATAAGGCTCAATGTCTTGAAGATGTTTCCAATAACCATTGTATAAATTTGTATAGGTATTAAAATAAAGATAGTGATTTTCTGAATTTATAGGCAATGCAGTTCTATATAAATAAGATCCTGCCGAATCAAACCAAGCGGGAGCTACTGCAAAATCACCATCATCAACATTTGTAAAGCTCATTAGTTTTTCAATGAAATCATCTCTTTTATATGTTTCTTTGAAAGTTAAATCACCCAATTCACCATCTTTATACAGAAACTTTAAAATATCATTTTCATTGTATTGTCTTAATCTAGACATTGATTGCAATTCAGAAACAGTCTGATTTGTTGTAGATATAAAATCTAACTTCCCTTCCGTGTTGTAATTTAATACAGTTTCACCAACCGTGATTTTTTGACAAGATGAACGACCTGCACGAACGCAACCTTTACTAGAACTAACTTCTGAACTATTTCCACTTCCCCCAAAAGCATAAGCAGACATTTTGGCAGATTCTCTATTAGCATCTTCTTTAGTCAAACCCGCTCCAATTAAATAAGCAGACATAGAAGACTCATAAGCCGCTATTAATGGATTAGCATTAGATTCAACAGACAAGAAAAACAAAGATAAAAAAATTCCTAACTTTTTCATAAAAAAACCTTAATGTTTCATTCCTGATATAGTCGCCCAAGCGCAAGCAATACCAAACATAAAAAAAGCTAAATCCCACATAATTACACCTAGATCAAAAAAGGGGACTTGTTAGCCCCCCATTTATCAAAAACCGATTAACCGCGAATCATACGCAAAACGGCTTTAGAACCAGCGATAGCAATGTATAAACCTGCTAAAGCTACACCAATAGAAATAACTGCTGTAACTGCTGAAGAAAAATCAACTCCTGCAGTTAGTGAGCTGAAATCAGGCGCAGCAGCAAATGCGGTTGAACCCATTAATAACGCGCCAGTAACAATAGATGCTTTTTTAAGAAATTTAGTCATAATAAGACCCTTTTAAGTTATGCGTGTAAATTGCTTTATAGCCCCAAGAACAGCCCCCACTCCTAAGCCTGTGACATAGAAAAGGATAACCGCCCCAAAACCAAAGCTCCAAATTTGAGCAGGTTCATATTCTGAAAAATATGAATAATGCTCATCACTTTCTGATAACTCCAAAGAATAAAGTTTTTCAACTTCACTAAATGGAATTTTCAAAACCACTTGTTCACAACTATTTGCATCATTAACATTAAAATCAGGAGAACAAATAGATGCTTTTATATCTAACTCATTAGTAATAGACATATTTACCAAAATAATAAATATAGAATTGCAGACCCCAACAAAAAACCAACCGTAGAAGAACCGCACATAATAAAAAATTCTTTCATATTATTTAGCTAATCTAATTCCATTTTGAGGAACATAAGTGATAGTTAAACCGCTCTTGCCTTCAACTTCCCACAAATTCAAAACAACATTAATTTCAACATCTTTAGCTTTTAATTCATTCATTTTATTAATCAATTCATTAGTAAAATCATCATTTCTGATAGTTACCTTTTGAATATCTTCAGAAATAGAACCAAATTCATTCACTCTTTGAATTCCAATTCCTAAAACGTGGCGATAACGAATCTCGCCTGTTTGATTGTTTTTAAATTCACTGGATTTATAACCAAGAAAAGTACCGCGAATAATAATACCGTGTGACATTTTTTAAGCTCCTTTAAGCTGCTAGTTTTAAATGATGATTTTTTCTTTGATACCATTTAGGAATAATCAAAGGTTTTACCTCAATTTCTCGCGCTGAAACGACTTTTACAGGCGAAAACTTAGAAATATCGCATTTGTTAGCTATATCAATTCCAATTTTGCGGAGTCTTGCTCTATGAACTTTTACTTGAGCTTTGGATAGATCAAAAATCTGACCGTGAGACCACTGGAGAGCATACATTGCAGTAGTGTTCGCTGCCTTGACTGTATCTACAACCCCATTGCTTATTAATGTTTCTGATATAGTTTCAAAATCCATTGCTGTAACCTTTAATTTTTTATCAATATTTATAAATTCTCTATTCAATTCATTTAACTTTGTAAAATCGCTTAAACCGTAAAAATGTAAATTTTCTCTTTGCAAATATCTTGATTTTAATTTTTGTTCAAATCGCGCTACGCCTTGTTCTTTACAATAACCAATCACTTTCAATAAGTTTTTATACTGCTCTGATTCTTCCCCGAATTTATTTCTAATCTTATTCAATGAATGAAGTTCCAATTCATGAGCTTTGTTATAAACTGAAGGATAAATTAAACTGGCATTTCCACTTTTACTAAGCCAATCAACCGTTTGTCCGTTTGTATGCAATCTGGCTTGTGAATTTCTATAATTCAACGTAGCTAAACCACTCAAATAATGTTCAACATTACCAACTCCAACGGCCCTATTTTCTGTTATGTGTAACTCTTTAATAATTGCACCATCTGAATATTTAATAGGTTTAGAATTTTCATCGCTTTGACCTATCCAAGTTCTAGTGCATTTAGTAAAACTAGGTAAACCCAAACTATTTAAAATCCCATTAAAAACATTTACACAAGTCTCAACAGATGAAATTCCAAATAAATTCTCTACCCTTCCCCATCTGCTAGGATTTCCGCTCATAGTCAAAACAGAACCATTAATCTTTATCATCACAGAATCACAAAAAGAACCTTCATGCTTAAATGCTGGAATTCTGATTCCTTCCTGATGTTCGCCTGTTTCAATATGTACACCGACAAAACCAAAATCACCTATTAGGGGAAGTTGGTAGCCAAAATTCTGTTCAATTTTAAGCCAGTCGAAGAACATATAACTAAATAACTCATTAACTATTAAATTTATTATAAGAGTATTTAACTAAATAATTCAAGAACTATTAAACAAATGAAATAAAAAGTTATAGAATTTGTGAACTAAGTCGCAAAAGGTAAAGGGATTTAGAAAAAAACAAAGGATTTATATGAGAGCTACCTACAATATAAAGACAGAAAAGAAGATAAAACTAGAAAAAACAGCCATTGAACTTAGCGTAAAACTAGGAAGACCAGTTAAATGGACTGAAATAATGGAAGTTATGATAGACAACTTTTACAAAGATGCCTGTGATATTATCTACACAAAAGAAACTGAACAAAAATAAAAAAGCGGACTTTGGTACGGGATTCCGTACTAAAGTTCGGGTGTCACAGAACTCCCGAACTTTTCCGAGCAATTTTTAAACAGTGATGAATAGCAAAATAGCCGATAATTTTCGGCTATTTTCTTTTATGAAATGTTCTTTTTGGATATGCAGGGCTAAAAACTTTTATAAATTCTTCTTTATCTACTGGTACGCTTGAATTTTTTAGCTCTGTCAAAAATGCGGCCAAATGTTCGCAAAGGTCAAAGCGCGCTTGAGTTTCTTCGGGCGTGTAAAACCGTTTTGTATCAAATCTGATCTCTATCGTATCTAACGTGCAATAAACCCTATAATCATCAGCCTTTAGTAACCTAACAGCATTTAGAAAGTGTATAGGCGTTATATCTTTCAATGTAATATTTGCCATAACCTAATAACTTGAATTTCGCATAACGGCGGATTATGTGTAAATTCTTGCGCGGTGCTGCGCCATTATACCGCGCTGCAAATTGTAACATAATCCGAAAAATCATTATGCGAAATTAGTTATCAGGTTAGCGGAAACTACGGATTAAATAAATCACACAGTTATGCACAAGTCACAGGTACTAGCAAAACAAGACAAAATAAGGCTAGATAGCACGTTGTAACGCGATACTTTATCGTTTTATTGAATGGTTTAGTTGAAGTGTCAAGGAAATGTAAAGATGATTAACGCATTTTTCATTGCGTTTTGTGCGTGGTTTTATATCGCTATTGTTTCTGCAGGGGCGAGTTTTATTTTGTGATTTTTTATAAAATAGAACGCGCAACATTTTCATTTTTTCAAATAAAGATCGCTGTTTCTCGGGGCTGCAGCCGCTGCCCCTTACGTCAGGGGAAATGCGCGGCATTTTCCCCCGACACCCCCAATAATCGTTAGTTAGCAAATGATGCGTCGCGTCCTCGCACAGCTGCGGGCGCAACGCACCATTTGACTAAAACAAATTGTTCTTATCGAATTTTTTCATTAACTGATCTAAATCTACCTCATTTTTTGAATCATTAACTACCCTTGTGTGCATCAATAATAAAATATCACTTTTTTCAAATTTTGAAGATTTTCCAAAAATCCAAGAAGGCAAACCGAAAGCAGATTGATCGCTTTTATCTGTTTTTTGCTCACTTAAACCGCCAAGAATAACTAAAGCGCCATCATTAACATAAACCGTAGAATCTACTAATCTTTTTAACAATGTAGGCGTATCGTTTACACCTGTTTCTGTTCTTGCAAAATTTGACAATTCAGAACGCACATTAACTTTTATTCCATTATCTGTAATGGTTGGTTTAATATTAAAAATAACACCTGATGAACGGTAATCAATACTTCTTGTTCTGATACCATTATCATAACTTTCAGCCCCCAATACTGGCACATCTGAACCAACAACAAATGAACCATTTTCCGCATCTAAAACACGAATTACAGGCGAAGAAATAACATTAAATCTTGATTCTGTATCAAATATGCTAAACAACGCATTTACATCTGAAGTTTTTAAAGAAATCAAATTATCAGAAGTATTTCCTATAGAAAAATTCAAAGATAGCTTTGATTTTAAAATATTGGCTAAAATATTAAGCCCTGATTGCGAATTATCGCTTTTCTTCACTTCTAAAATTCTAGCAGTCACAACTACTTGAGCAGGCTTTACATCTAACTGCGGAAGTACTTTTTTTACTTTATTTATCGTTTCTTGGTCTGCGTGAACTACAAGAACATCACCTTGAGAATTAATTGAACCTTTAAATTTTTGGTTTTCGTTTACATCAGAAGATGAAGTTACAAGCTCTTTAATGTTATTTGATAAATATTCAACACCTCTATACTTAGGCTTGTAAACAAAACTATAGCCCTTAATTTTTATAACTGGTTCAACATACTTAAGATAATCTACACCATTCTTTTTACTAATTTTGATATTCATATTTTCAAAATAACGGTTAAAAAACTCCTGTTTGTCCACGTTATCAGTTAAATAAAAAGAAACCTTTTTATCTAGTACTAAAACATTTGGATCTAACATATAAGGGCGATTTAAAAATTCTTCGTAAATCATACCTATTGCGCGTTTCAGCTCTAAATCCTCTATTTTTATTGAATCTGCATTAGCAAAAGAACTGAATAAAAAAAGAAATAATAACAATGCTCTATTTTTCATTTCTAAACCCTCCTAAAAAATCTTTTTTCTTGCCTGAACCTGAATAGACTGTAACTCTCTCACCATCAATTAAACCGACTAACATATTCCCTTTTTTAGTAAAACGGCTTGAAGGTTCATATCGAAGATAATTGCCATCAGTCAAAATCACTAACTTTTCGCCTTTTCTCTCTAAATAACCTGTTATGCGCCAATTTGAAGAAATGGGAGTTTTTTCTAACTCATTTTGTTTTGCTTGATAACGCTCTTTGGCAGTCAATTCAGTAGTAGCGGAAACTTTTACATTCTCTACTGGGGCTTGCTCTATTTTTTCTGTTTTTGTCTTAGTTGAGATAAAACTGAAATATAAATAAAAGCAGCCAAAAACCATTAAAAGTAAAGGGATAATAAATTTCAAAATTATAAATTTATAATTCAATAACTTATTTCTACCGTCTATCGACCGTTCTTCTGCGTTCTCTTTATCGTAGCTTTTATAAAGATCAAATATTTCGGGGTTATACTTTGACTGAATAGAATGAATCAAATTAGTTTTAAATGTTTTTGAACCTGAAAAAACATCTATTCTATAGCGTTGGTTAAGTCCCAATGCTTTTAACTTTGTCATTCTGTAAGTTGTCTCAATTCTATCCTTAATGAATCTAGGTATTGTTGCCACAGATTGAGAAATTACAACAAGATCACAAGTATTCCCCTTATCATTAACAAAGTGTCGGTGTTCGGCTATAAAACTTCTATGCTCCTCTTTTATTTTTTTAGATTCATCAAAAATTCGCCAAACTTCATCTAAACAAATTAAATCTCCGTTTTTTGAAATTGTGACATCATCACTAGAACCTTTATAGGGAAAGAAATTATCTTTTAATACATCTTCATCAAGTACCTTTACAATTTCCCCTAATCTATCCAATTCAATTTGATTGTCTTCTTTTCTTTTCGCATTTAGTCGCTCAACATAAGATAAAAAATTATCTTGATTAATCCCCTCTATATTGGTTACAACTCTACGGCCTGACAAGAAGGCGGGCAAAATCACAGAATGAACCACCTCATAAGTTTTGCCGCTACCGGGTATTCCAATATAAGCATTTATAGCCATACTTCCCCCCTTCTTTCCTATCCTATTACCGGTATTCTTCTAATAATGAATCTAATAACATAGGCAGAAAAAACTATCTTCAATCCTGTTCCAACTTTAAAAAGAGCCAAGAAATACAAAACACCACTAGGCAACCCACCGAACAAATTCGAGATTGAATTAGCCAGAGAATCTAACCCAATCAAATTAGCTAAAACTGGAGTAAATTCCAAAACAATGAAATACAATGCAAAAAAGGCAAAAAATTTAGGAATAGTTTTACCAAAAACAAAAGAAACTACACCTTTCAAAAAAGATAAAATGGCACCCATTTTCTTCCCCCTTTCTTATGAAGATAAAACTATTCTGATTGCAAAAATATTGTAAATAATTAAAAACAACGCACTGATACCAGCCGCTATTTTCTCAATAATTGTGCAATGAACATCTAAAGTTAAATTTGAACCAAAAAAATCAATATTGAAAATTGGGCAACTTCCTGCGGGGACGTTAAAATTAAGAGTGGATAACAAACTATCTTTTAAATTCAATAGCGGTTGTAAAATCTCAATTCCAGTGATTAAAGGTAAATCAGGCTCTTTATAATCTGATTTTTCTTCTTCCTTTGTTTCAGCAGATTCAGCTGGTTTTGAAATACTAGACGCTTGAGAATTAGAAACAGCTCCAGTATTTGAACCTACACTAGAATTTGAACCTGCATTAACTTTTCCATCACTAGAAATATTAGTATCTGCGCCTGAACCTGTAGCGGGATTTAAATTTCCTGCATTATCCAATGCTCCTGAAGTTGTTGGCGGTGCAGGTTTGTTTCTTTCCTCTACATCCTCTACCGTCTCTGTTCCTTTTGCTATTGGATTTGCTTTTCTATATTCATCATAAGATGAAATTGACGAGGTTCTATCAACAAAAGAACCTAATTGATAACTTACCCTATCTTTCGCTGAAACACTTGATAGATCTAACGATTGTAATTTTCTGCTAGTATCTACGTTCACTGTTTGGCCGCTAGATGTTCTTACTGCATTTCCATTTGCTGCAAAATAATCATTTTTCATATTCTCAAATGAATTTGTAATTGCTTTCGGAGAAACTACATAATCCCTTTTAGCTCTTTCTTCTATCGTTCCAATTCTATGAACTATTTCTATATTTTCTTTTTGTTCTTCCTTTGTTAAATCATCTTCAGTATTTAAATCACTTCTAGGTTTTACTATTGATACAGGGACTTGAATATCTTCTGTTCTTGTAAAAAAAATCTTATCTAAACCACCAAAAGAAGTCTCATAGGCTTGATCTAGGCTTATTTTTTCATCTTCTGCAATTTGCTTTGCCTGAAAAATATGGCTAGAAATATCATCTTTTGATAATTCAAAAATGCTTTTTTTTATTAATAAAAATTCATCATTAGGAAATGTTTTTTTAGAAAAATAATCGCTTTGCGTGCGGTGATCATTGCTTGACACTTCAACAGGTTTGTAATAACTGCGGTAAATTAAGGCTCTGTAATCATCAGTTAAATCTAAATATGCCTCTTTCTCCTCTGAATAAGGCTCAATGTCTTGAAGATGTTTCCAATAACCATTGTATAAATTTGTATAGGTATTAAAATAAAGATAGTGATTTTCTGAATTTATAGGCAATGCAGTTCTATATAAATAAGATCCTGCCGAATCAAACCAAGCGGGAGCTACTGCAAAATCACCATCATCAACATTTGTAAAGCTCATTAGTTTTTCAATGAAATCATCTCTTTTATATGTTTCTTTGAAAGTTAAATCACCCAATTCACCATCTTTATACAGAAACTTTAAAATATCATTTTCATTGTATTGTCTTAATCTAGACATTGATTGCAATTCAGAAACAGTCTGATTTGTTGTAGATATAAAATCTAACTTCCCTTCCGTGTTGTAATTTAATACAGTTTCACCAACCGTGATTTTTTGACAAGATGAACGACCTGCACGAACGCAACCTTTACTAGAACTAACTTCTGAACTATTTCCACTTCCCCCAAAAGCATAAGCAGACATTTTGGCAGATTCTCTATTAGCATCTTCTTTAGTCAAACCCGCTCCAATTAAATAAGCAGACATAGAAGACTCATAAGCCGCTATTAATGGATTAGCATTAGATTCAACAGACAAGAAAAACAAAGATAAAAAAATTCCTAACTTTTTCATAAAAAAACCTTAATGTTTCATTCCTGATATAGTCGCCCAAGCGCAAGCAATACCAAACATAAAAAAAGCTAAATCCCACATAATTACACCTAGATCAAAAAAGGGGACTTGTTAGCCCCCCATTTATCAAAAACCGATTAACCGCGAATCATACGCAAAACGGCTTTAGAACCAGCGATAGCAATGTATAAACCTGCTAAAGCTACACCAATAGAAATAACTGCTGTAACTGCTGAAGAAAAATCAACTCCTGCAGTTAGTGAGCTGAAATCAGGCGCAGCAGCAAATGCGGTTGAACCCATTAATAACGCGCCAGTAACAATAGATGCTTTTTTAAGAAATTTAGTCATAATAAGACCCTTTTAAGTTATGCGTGTAAATTGCTTTATAGCCCCAAGAACAGCCCCCACTCCTAAGCCTGTGACATAGAAAAGGATAACCGCCCCAAAACCAAAGCTCCAAATTTGAGCAGGTTCATATTCTGAAAAATATGAATAATGCTCATCACTTTCTGATAACTCCAAAGAATAAAGTTTTTCAACTTCACTAAATGGAATTTTCAAAACCACTTGTTCACAACTATTTGCATCATTAACATTAAAATCAGGAGAACAAATAGATGCTTTTATATCTAACTCATTAGTAATAGACATATTTACCAAAATAATAAATATAGAATTGCAGACCCCAACAAAAAACCAACCGTAGAAGAACCGCACATAATAAAAAATTCTTTCATATTATTTAGCTAATCTAATTCCATTTTGAGGAACATAAGTGATAGTTAAACCGCTCTTGCCTTCAACTTCCCACAAATTCAAAACAACATTAATTTCAACATCTTTAGCTTTTAATTCATTCATTTTATTAATCAATTCATTAGTAAAATCATCATTTCTGATAGTTACCTTTTGAATATCTTCAGAAATAGAACCAAATTCATTCACTCTTTGAATTCCAATTCCTAAAACGTGGCGATAACGAATCTCGCCTGTTTGATTGTTTTTAAATTCACTGGATTTATAACCAAGAAAAGTACCGCGAATAATAATACCGTGTGACATTTTTTAAGCTCCTTTAAGCTGCTAGTTTTAAATGATGATTTTTTCTTTGATACCATTTAGGAATAATCAAAGGTTTTACCTCAATTTCTCGCGCTGAAACGACTTTTACAGGCGAAAACTTAGAAATATCGCATTTGTTAGCTATATCAATTCCAATTTTGCGGAGTCTTGCTCTATGAACTTTTACTTGAGCTTTGGATAGATCAAAAATCTGACCGTGAGACCACTGGAGAGCATACATTGCAGTAGTGTTCGCTGCCTTGACTGTATCTACAACCCCATTGCTTATTAATGTTTCTGATATAGTTTCAAAATCCATTGCTGTAACCTTTAATTTTTTATCAATATTTATAAATTCTCTATTCAATTCATTTAACTTTGTAAAATCGCTTAAACCGTAAAAATGTAAATTTTCTCTTTGCAAATATCTTGATTTTAATTTTTGTTCAAATCGCGCTACGCCTTGTTCTTTACAATAACCAATCACTTTCAATAAGTTTTTATACTGCTCTGATTCTTCCCCGAATTTATTTCTAATCTTATTCAATGAATGAAGTTCCAATTCATGAGCTTTGTTATAAACTGAAGGATAAATTAAACTGGCATTTCCACTTTTACTAAGCCAATCAACCGTTTGTCCGTTTGTATGCAATCTGGCTTGTGAATTTCTATAATTCAACGTAGCTAAACCACTCAAATAATGTTCAACATTACCAACTCCAACGGCCCTATTTTCTGTTATGTGTAACTCTTTAATAATTGCACCATCTGAATATTTAATAGGTTTAGAATTTTCATCGCTTTGACCTATCCAAGTTCTAGTGCATTTAGTAAAACTAGGTAAACCCAAACTATTTAAAATCCCATTAAAAACATTTACACAAGTCTCAACAGATGAAATTCCAAATAAATTCTCTACCCTTCCCCATCTGCTAGGATTTCCGCTCATAGTCAAAACAGAACCATTAATCTTTATCATCACAGAATCACAAAAAGAACCTTCATGCTTAAATGCTGGAATTCTGATTCCTTCCTGATGTTCGCCTGTTTCAATATGTACACCGACAAAACCAAAATCACCTATTAGGGGAAGTTGGTAGCCAAAATTCTGTTCAATTTTAAGCCAGTCGAAGAACATATAACTAAATAACTCATTAACTATTAAATTTATTATAAGAGTATTTAACTAAATAATTCAAGAACTATTAAACAAATGAAATAAAAAGTTATAGAATTTGTGAACTAAGTCGCAAAAGGTAAAGGGATTTAGAAAAAAACAAAGGATTTATATGAGAGCTACCTACAATATAAAGACAGAAAAGAAGATAAAACTAGAAAAAACAGCCATTGAACTTAGCGTAAAACTAGGAAGACCAGTTAAATGGACTGAAATAATGGAAGTTATGATAGACAACTTTTACAAAGATGCCTGTGATATTATCTACACAAAAGAAACTGAACAAAAATAAAAAAGCGGACTTTGGTACGGGATTCCGTACTAAAGTTCGGGTGTCACAGAACTCCCGAACTTTTCCGAGCAATTTTTAAACAGTGATGAATAGCAAAATAGCCGATAATTTTCGGCTATTTTCTTTTATGAAATGTTCTTTTTGGATATGCAGGGCTAAAAACTTTTATAAATTCTTCTTTATCTACTGGTACGCTTGAATTTTTTAGCTCTGTCAAAAATGCGGCCAAATGTTCGCAAAGGTCAAAGCGCGCTTGAGTTTCTTCGGGCGTGTAAAACCGTTTTGTATCAAATCTGATCTCTATCGTATCTAACGTGCAATAAACCCTATAATCATCAGCCTTTAGTAACCTAACAGCATTTAGAAAGTGTATAGGCGTTATATCTTTCAATGTAATATTTGCCATAACCTAATAACTTGAATTTCGCATAACGGCGGATTATGTGTAAATTCTTGCGCGGTGCTGCGCCATTATACCGCGCTGCAAATTGTAACATAATCCGAAAAATCATTATGCGAAAT